>Ga0192241_10515_pt1 | contig 17558 bp, 18 predicted proteins | sample Koala_Koa27_I3_FD_131239 | JGI IMG/M metagenome (GOLD analysis project Ga0192241, IMG submission 131239) | Enriched cells from koala feces incubated with labeled cellulose particles, San Francisco Zoo, California, United States - Koala_Koa2-7_I3 ... | reverse complement strand
TCACCAGCCGGTTTACAAAATCGTAGCCTTTGTCCAGATAGATCGCGCCGATCATCGCTTCCAAAGCGTCGCCGTAGAGATGTTTTTGAATGTGGTTGTTGCTGCACTGCACGATTACATGCTTGTCCAGGCCGATTTTTACGGCAATCTCGTTTAAGGATGCACGGCTCACGATTTTCGAGCGGATCTGGGTCAGAAAACCTTCGCTCTTATCGGGATATTCGATGAAAAGATAGTCGGAAACGATGGCCTCCAGGATCGCGTCGCCCAGGAATTCAAGGCGTTCGTTATTGACCGGGATCCCTCCCTCGTCAATATAAATAGAAGCTGACCTGTGGATTAAGGCCAGCTTATATAAATCTATGTTATTCGGAATGATTCCGAAAATGTCGTTCAGGATTTTATAGTACCGGGCATCTTGCCGGTAGCCTTTCCTGAACGGTAGGAATAAACGTTTGAACACGTACTCAAAAGGTGTATTTGCCTGAGCTTTATTCCGGTGCAAAACAGACAGCGATCCGTAAATCCCTATCCCTTTTGTCTTCCGTACTCGGGCCGGTATGAGGCTTGCGGGTCCAGGGGAAATCTCCCTTTACTGCCTCCGGTGAGCCTTAAACCTTTTTGAAAATAACGGTTGCGTTGTGTCCTCCGAATCCGAAAGTGTTGCTCAGTACCGCTTTTACGTCGCGCTTCTGCGCTTTGTTGGCGGTCAGGTTCAACTTCGGATCGATCTGCGGATCGAGGTTTTCGATATTGATAGTCGGAGGTACGACTCCGCGTTGTATGGCCATGATGGCCGCCAGCGCTTCGATCGCTCCGGCCGCACCCAGCAGGTGACCGGTCATCGATTTGGTGGCGCTGATATTGAGGTTGTAAGCGTGGTCGCCGAAAGTACCCAGGATGCCGTTGATTTCGGCTACGTCGCCTACCGGGGTAGAGGTTCCGTGGGTGTTGACATAATCGATGTCCTCGGGAGTCAATCCGGCGTCGGCAATGGCGTCGTGCATCGACTTTTTCGCGCCCAATCCTTCCGGATGCGGGGCGGTAAAGTGGTACGCATCGGCACTGTAGCCTCCTCCGGCCAGTTCCGCATAGATTTTTGCTCCGCAGGCCACGGCATGTTCATACTCTTCCAGTATCAACGCACCGGCACCTTCGCCGATTACAAAACCATCGCGGTCGACATCGAAAGGACGGGAAGCCTTCGTCGGGTCGTCGTTACGGGTCGAGAGCGCCTGCATGCTGTTGAAGCCACCTACCCCCGGAGGGTTGATCGCCGCTTCCGAACCACCGGTGACGATGATATCGGCCTTGCCCGAGCGGATCCAGTTCAGGGAGTCGATCAGGGCATGGTTGGCGGAGGCACAGGCGGATACCGTACTGTAGTTCGGTCCGCGGAACCCGTATTTCATAGAGATCCATCCGGCAGCCATGTCGGAGATCATCTTAGGGATAAAGAAAGGACTATATCGAGGGGTGAATCCGCCCTCGACATAGTTCTTTACCTCTTCGTAAAAAGTTTCCAGACCGCCGATGCCCGATGCCCAGATCACACCTGTGCGGTCGCTGTCGATGGCCTCCAGGTCCAGACCGGAGTCTTTCATGGCCTGATCGACAGAAACCAGCGCGTACTGGGTATACAGGTCGTATTTGCGTACGTCCTTGCGGTCGAAATAAGCGGTCGGATCGTAATTTTTCACCTCGCAGGCGAACTTGGTCTTGAATTTTTCGGGATCGAAGTGTGTAATTGGTCCTGCTCCGCTGACGCCGTTTTCGAGGTTGTTGAAGTACTCTTCAATGCTGTTGCCGAGAGGATTGATCGTACCGAGACCGGTAACTACGACTCTTCTGTTCATAATTTTTCCGTGAAATTGTTAGACAAGTTCCCTGTTAGTAGTCGGGGGTGTTAATTACTTTTTCTTTTCTTCGATATAGTTGATGGCATTGCCTACGGTGCCGATCTTTTCAGCGTCTTCGTCCGGGATTGAGATTTCGAATTCTTTTTCGAACTCCATGATCAACTCGACAGTGTCCAGTGAGTCAGCACCCAGGTCGTTGGTGAAGCTAGCGGTAGGTACTACTTCTGCTGCGTCAACACCGAGTTTATCCACTACGATCTCAACGACTTTTGAAGAAATTTCTGACATAATAAAAAAATTAAAGGTTAACAATATTCTCCGTTTAAGCGTTATAACACAGGCAAATTTTCTTCGCCTAAGTTAAATCAGTGCAAAAGTAAAACATTTTACTTTAATATCTCCAAATCGCTTCACTTTTTTCTGTATCTTAGCGGGAGTTTTGATGGTAAGATTTTGGAAATGAAAAATATAGCTGTTTTTGTGTCCGGTTCCGGCTCGAATGCCGAGAACCTTTTTCGCTACTTCGAGCATTCCGAAGCGGCACGTGTAACATTCATGGTGTCAAATAAAAAGGATATTTTCGCCCTCACCCGCGCGCGCGATCTGGGTCTGGAGTCCGCGGTTTATTCCCGGCAGCAATTCAGTGATCCGCTTGTTGTGCTTCACGAATTAAAACGGCGCCGAATCGATTATATTGTACTGGCCGGCTTCCTGATGCTCCTTCCGGAATGTATCACACAGGCCTATCCGGGGCGGATTCTTAATATCCATCCGGCTTTGCTGCCGAAATACGGGGGGAAAGGAATGTATGGCGACCAAGTGCACCGGGCGGTCATTCAGGCCGGTGAAAAAGAGTCGGGGATTACCGTTCATCATGTCAATGAAAAATACGACAGCGGGGATATAGTTTTTCAGGCTAAAGTCGAAGTGACGGACCAGGACACCCCGCAGTCGCTCGCCGAAAAAATCCATGCCTTGGAATACCTGCATTTTCCGAAAATTGTAGAATCCGAAATCCGAAAACTACGATGAGTAAAAAACGCATGATACGTAATACCGTAAGGGAGCTTCTTTTCTTGTCCGCCATACTATTTCTTTATCCTCCTCAGGGGAACGCACAGGATTTTCCGTTTCAGCCTGAGTATGAAATAGAAGAGAGCGGGTTTCGTTCTGTTTTCAACGGGTTGGATTTGACCGGATGGAGTTATGATCCGGTTTATTGGAGCGTCCGGGACGGGGTGATGGTGGGAGAAGTGACTCCTGAAACGATTCTTAAACAGAACAGTTTTATTATCTGGACGGAATCCCTGCCGGCCGATTTCGAATTCAAAGCCGAGTTTCGGGTTTCGGACCGGGGCAATAGCGGGATAAACTACCGGAGTGACCGGGTAGAGAACCAATACGCGCTTCGGGGCTATCAGCTCGATATAGACGGTCGGAATAAATATACGGGCATGATGTACGAAGAGCGGGCCCGGCAGATACTGGCCCACCGCGGAGATTTGACGATTTGTGCCGACGGACGGAAAATCGTCACCGCTTCGGTCGGAGAGCCGGACGAGCTGGCTCCCGAACCGGGCGAATGGCACGAGGCCCACGTGATGGCTTACGGTCACACACTCATCCATCTGATTGACGGTCGGGTGACCAGTGTGGTTGTCGATACGGATGTGGAGCACCGCCGCGCGCAGGGCTATATAGGTATGCAGGTTCATGTCGGTCCGCCGATGACCATCGAGTTTCGGAATATCCGGTTAAAAGAATATTAAATTTCGTATTCCAGCTTATTGCGGAGTCCGGGAAAATACTTATCTTGTTCTGAGTTTAACAATAACTCTGTAAAACCGTTAAAATTTTATGAGACTTCTTTTGATCAGCAACTCGACCAATGCGGGAGAGGCCTACCTGGAATATCCGAAGCAGAATATCAAAGACTTTCTGGGCGATATCGACGAAGTGGTTTTTGTACCTTACGCGGGGGTAACCTTTTCGTTCGACGCTTATAAGGAGAAAGTACAGGCCCGGTTCAGCGAACTCGGAATCCACGTGCGCTCGGTACATGAATCCGATGATCCGGCAGAGGCCATCCGCGATGCGAAAGCGATTGTCGTAGGGGGCGGTAACACGTTTCAGTTGACCAAAATGATGCAGGAGCAGGGTTTGATCGAAGCGATCGCCGAGCGTGTGCGGGCCGGTGTGCCGTATGTGGGCTGGAGCGCGGGATCGAATGTGGCCTGTCCGACCATTTGCACGACCAACGATATGCCGATCCTGGAGCCGGCTTCTTTTAAGGTGACGGGGTTGATCCCGTTCCAGATTAATCCGCACTACCTCGACCAGCATCCGGACGGACATGCCGGGGAGACGCGTGAACAGCGTATTCTGGAGTATATCGCGGCTAATCGAAATACCTACGTAGCCGGTTTGCGTGAGGGTTGCATGTTCCGGATCGAAGGAGATCGGATGGAACTGATCGGCAGCCGTCCGCTGCGGGTGTTCAAATACGGGGAAGATACGAAGGAGTATCAGCCCGGCGACGTGAGCTTTTTATTGAACGTTTAACCACGATCATTGAACAGCCGCTGGTAGCGGCTGTTTGTTTTTTATGGAGGGTACAAAAGCGGAAATCGGCCAGCAAGGGGAGAACCTGGCCCAGCAATACCTGCTGGAGCGGGGTTTTACGTTGTTGGACCGGAACTGGCGCAACGGGAGGTATGAACTCGATCTGGTGGCGGAGAAAGAGGGTATTCTGCACATTGTCGAAGTGAAAACCCGGATGGCCGGGAACCTGACCTCGCCCGAGGAGGCTTATACCAGGGCCAAGTTTAAATCGTTATGCAAAGCAGCCGAATTTTACATCGCACTGTATAAGATCGAATGGGAGGTACAGTTCGATCTGGTAGCCGTAGAATATGATCCAGGCGGTGATTTTAGGCTTCGTTATATTCCCGATGTGATGTCTGCCGTTTGGTAGGCTTGCATATTCCGGATGGAATCGCTATTTTTAAACAGGTTTCCGAGATACGGCAAAACTTCATGGAATCGAACCTTGGATTCCCGATAGCGTCAAAGCCGCTTTGCCCGCAATGCGGCTCCTATGGTCTGTTTTGGTGACCAACGCGGGAGGGCCTGCGCAGACCGCTGTGTCCAAACCTTGGTCTTGCTCTTTGATTATTTTTTTTGAATCCGGCCAAAAGATACTAACAGGTTTTCGAGCCGATGGGTCTCAAAGGGTAGGTCGAATTGTTAAAAGACACGGCATGTAAAATAGTTTGACTTGGTTTCGAACAGTGGCAGTGCAGGGCAGAACAGGGCAGAGCAGGGCAGAGCAGGGCAGAACAGCGAAGAAAAGAGCACGGCAGGGCAAAAACGTCTGCCACGGCAGAGAATTAAAGTCGTGTACTTAGGAAGTGAGATTTAAAAAATTACGGTTATGTATGAAATTCTGACACGGTGTCCGTATTTTCAGGGACTGAAAGCGGTAAAAATCGAAGAACTACTGAGCGGGAAGGAATATTCGACCGAAGATTTTTCCAATGGCGCGTGGGTTGCCCGACGGGATACGGCCTATTCGGGATTGATGATTATCCTGAAAGGCGAGGTGTGCGGAGAAGTGGAAGATCACCTGGGCAAGCGGTTTCTGGTGGACCGGATCAGTGCCCCGCAGTTGATTGCTCCCGCCTTTCTGTTCGGGGGATATAACCGCCTGCCGATCGATGTGGTAGCCGACGGAGCGGTTACAATTCTTACCCTGCACCGCGGACTGCTATTCGAGCTGATGCAGGAAAATGTGATCGTGATGTCCAATTTTATCGATATTATTTCCAACCGGGCCAACCTGCTGACCCGCAAGATCTACTTCCTTTCGTTTAAGACCGTGCGCGAGAAAATGATGAATTTCCTGTTGGAACAGTCGCGTGTGAGAAAAGGGGCGGTCGATGTATCGGACCTCAATGCGTTGTCGGAGTACTTCGATGCGCCGCGCTCGTCGATTATTACGGTGCTCAATGAAATGGAAAAACACGGGATCATCGCCTATGATAAAGGCCTGGTGACCATCCTTAATAAAAAAGCCCTGGACCGACATACATAGAAGATTTACCTAACCCCGAACCTGACTTAAAAGTTGTTTGTAATATGATTATAAGAGAGATTTGCACGCTGGTGGCCGGCAAGGTGATCTGCGGGGCAGACCGTCTGGATGCGAAGGTCGACCGGGCTTTCGCGTCGGATCTGATGAGCGATGTACTTACACTGAAAAATGCCGGTTTCCTGCTTTTGACCGGATTGTCGAACGTGCAGTCCGTCCGAACGGCTGAAATGTCCGACGCCGCCTGCCTGCTGTTGTGCCGCGGCAAAAAAGCCTCGCCGGAGATGATCGAATTGGCTCAGGAGGACGGGCTGATTATTATCCAGTCCGAATACTCGATGTATAAATGTGCCGGACTGCTTTATCAGGCAGGTCTTCAGCCGGTTTATTAATCTCGGACTACACGATGATGCATTTTGAATTTGATGTGGAAGGGGGAAATTTTATCCGGGCGGGTATCGCTTCGTCACATGTGAAAAAGACCCTCAAATTGTTGGCCGTCGATCCGACGGTCGTCAAGCGAACCGTAGTAGCCCTGTATGAAGCCGAGGTCAATATTGTGGCCCATGCCTATAGCGGACATATTACCGTGGATATCGGGGGGGACGGCATACGGATGGTGCTGGAAGATGAAGGGCCGGGTATTCCGGATGTACCGCTTGCAATGACACGCGGGTATTCCACCGCTTCGGATAAGGTCCGGGAGATGGGATTCGGGGCCGGAATGGGGCTGCCCAATATTCAGGATAATGCTGACAGCCTGGAAATTGATACGGTGGTCGGTAAAGGAACAACCTTGAAAATCGAAATAAAGTTCTGAAATCTTCGCGAATTTCACAAAATCCTTTAATTTTGTTAAACGGGACATCACAACCTTACGTTTAGAACCTGATTTGTTATGAACCAACCGCCCAAATACCGCGCCCTCGATATTCTGGAAGACGTCTGTATCGGATGCGCGCACTGTATGCGCAGTTGTCCGACCGAAGCCCTGCGGGTAAATGACGGCAAGGCTAAGCTCCATGCCGAGTGGTGCGTCGACTGCGGGGAGTGCTTCCGGGTGTGTCCAACCCGGGCCATCCGGGCACGGATGGATGATTTCGACGAAGTGCTGAAATACAGACACCGTATATTGTTAGTGCCTGAGCTGTTCTTTGGCCAGTTCAGCGAACGGGTTTCCCGTGAACTGGTGTACAGTGTGATGGCCGAATTGGGGTTTACCGAAGTGTGTGCCGTCGAACAAAGTGTGGATACGCTGGTCGATGAAATCAACGGGTATATGCAGACCTCCAAAAAACCGGTTATTTCCTCGTTTTGCCCTTCTATCGTCCGATTGATCCAGGTGCGGTTTCCGTTTCTGGTGGACAGCATTATGCGGCTGATGCCTCCGATCGAGATTACCGCCCGGTATTACCGCAGTAAACTGGCCGAACAGGGGATCGACGAAAGTGATGCCGGGGTGTTTTATCTTTCGCACTGTATCGGAAAAATCGCCGCTGTAAAATCGCCTGTGGGAGGGTATAAATCGCCCATTACAGGGGTGATCAATATGGACTTCCTGTATAATAAAGTATATCTGGCTTATAAAAACCGCGCGCCGATTACCGGGACTCTGAAAGTAAACGGCGCTTTGTCGGCTAAAGGGGTGCTGTATGCTACCACGGGCGGGGAAGCGAAGCATATCAACGGGCGGACACTGGCTGTGGACGGAATGAATAATGTAATCGACTTCTTGGAATTACTTGAAAATGAAAAGATCCGGGGAGTGGATTATCTGGAACTGCGTGCTTGTGACCAGTCTTGTGCAGGGGGGATTCTCTCGCACCGGAACCGGTTCTTGGGAGCCGAAACCCTGCAAAGATATGCTAACACGAAAGGCGATACGCATGAACTGGTCGATGATTATAAATTGCATGCTTCGGCCAACATTCATATGGACCCCATCGAGCCTCGTTCCCTGGTTAAATACGACCGCAACATAGAAGTCGCCCTAAAAAAAATGGAACAGGCGCAGCTGCTGCAAAAAATGCTGCCGGAAATTGACTGCGGGGCCTGCGGGGCGCCCAGTTGTGAATCGTTGGCTGACGATATCGTCCGCGGGGAGAAAGAGATCAAATCCTGTATTTTTCTGCGTACCCGTTACGAGAAACACGGGGATATTTCTCCTCAGGAAGCCATGGGAATGATGGAAGCCATCTGGGGGAAAGATCGGTTCAAAGTTCCCGACTAAATGTTTTACTGTTTACGGGATGGGATGGCAATTATCTTTCTTCAGGCTTGGTCTACCTTGTGCCCTTTTAGGGTTCGAGAAGAAGTTACTTTCTTTTGGCGGGGATCCCCTTGGGAGCTCCTCCTTGTTACCCCTTCGGGATTTCTTCCTTCTCGCTTGGAGGAGCGCAAGCAAGCTTGGCTCCCCTGCCCCGTGCGTCAGTTCACGCCTTGGCTAATTTTGTAAACAGGTTTCAACTCCGCTTTCGGTTTGACGTTGGTTGATCCAAAAGAAAATAACCAAAAAAAGTTCCGGGCACAGGCCCGACAAATGGCCATTCCCGCATGGGTACCCGAAACGGGCTTTGGGAGTCGCTTCGCGCCTGATAGTGGTGTTGCCGCTTAGGGATTTGTTATTTTGCGGAAGAATCACATCAGGATTTCAAAGCAATCGGGCGACGGGTGTACTATACAATTTGGGGGATAGTTCATGTGATTTTTCTCAGGGGAATCGCTTGGCGATTCCAGCGGCCGCAGGCCGCTAAGTGACACGCACGGCTTGTGCGTAAGGTCCCGAATTTTATGCAGGGAACCCCTTGTTTAACCAATGCCGCCCTAGGCGGCAAGGGCGTTGGGGTGACCGGAATAAAATTCTTGATTTTTTCTTTGCTACTTTCTTTTGTATCAAGACAAAAGAAAGTAGAAGTCTCGCCCCGCGGAGGGGCGCAAAACAAAAAGCAGTCAAGAGGGAAAGAACGCAAGCCTCACCTCGTGGAGGAGACAAAAAGGAGTCAAGCAAGGGAAAGAAAATATGCCTTGCAGTAAGGATAGAAAGAAACATAGACCTTGCCCGCGTAGGCACAAGACGAAACAGTAAACAGAAAAAAATCCTCCCCCCGCTTAGGGTGGATCAAACCGTAGAATAAACCTGGTCATGTACAAATGTTAAATTACCCGGTTTATGGTAAACAAAAATACACGAAATAAAATTATAAAATGATGACAGTAAGAGAATTAGCTGAAAAATTACAGCTGAACATACTGACCGGTGAGGTAGGGTTATGCAAAGAAATTTCAGGTGGATATACCTCCGACTTATTATCGGACGTGATGGGTCACTCCAAAGAGGGACAGGTATGGATTACGCTGCAAACACACCGGAATATCCTGGGTATTGCCACGCTGAAAGACCTGTCCGCTATCATTCTGGTAAAAGGTTTTATGCCGGATGAAGATACGATTGCGGTGGCAGTCGAAGAAGGTGTGCCGCTGTTGAGTACGAGAGATCAGGCTTTTGAAATTTCCGGTAAACTTTACGAGTTGTTGAAATAACACCCTCCTAGAAGGATCGGGTATGGCCCGAAACCACAAACGGTTGACAGACGGAAGAATAAAAATGGTAAAAGCCGATCTGCATCCCCATACGGTGCTGTCTCCTTGCGGGGATATTGAAATGACCCCGGCTTTTTTAGTGCGCCGGGCGAAAGAAATGGGCATTGGGGTTATGGGTGTGACGGACCATAATTCTACCCGTCAGTGTGCCCAGGTGCGCCGGTTGGGTGAGCGGGAAGGCGTGTTTGTATTGTGCGGTGCGGAGGTCACTACCCGCGAGGAGGTCCATGTGCTGGTGTTTGCGGAATTCGGGGAACCGTTGGAGCGTCTGCAGAAGTATCTCGACCGCTGGCTTCCTGCGATTGAAAATCATCCGGAATTATTTGGATACCAGTTGGCTGTCAATGAGCACGAGGAGGTCGAATACGAAGAAAACCGACTGTTGATCAACGCGATCGATCAGTCGATTGAAGAAGTCGAGGCATTCGCACGATCGATAAACGGGATATTTATACCGGCACATATCGATAAAATGCAGCATTCGCTGCTCAGTCAACTCGGATTTGTGCCTCCGCATTTACGGACGGACGCGTTGGAAGTATCGCATCGGTGTGGCCTGGAAAAATTCAAACAGGAAAATCCCTGCCTGTCCGGCAGCCGGTTTATCCGCAGTTCGGATGCCCATTATCCGGAAGAGATCGGACGCGCTACGATCCTGCTGGATATCGAAAGGCCTTCGTTTGAAGCTATTAAGGAAGCCATTATGCATAACCGAATGTTGTTGTGAACGATCTCTCGCTCCATATTATCGATATCATCCAAAACTCTCTCTCGGCGGGGGCTACCCGCATTGCATTAACCCTGGAAGAGGATACGGTGGCCGATACGCTCAAAATAAGTATCGCCGATAACGGGTGCGGGATGTCGGCCGAACAAGTCGAACGGTTGAGCGATCCGTTTTTTACTACCCGGACTACCCGGCGCGTGGGGATGGGCATTCCGCTCTTCCGGCAAAGTGCGGAACAGAGCGGCGGGGCGCTGACCGTGGTTTCCGAACCGGGAAACGGGACGAGTGTGAGTGCTGTTTTTCAAAACAGCCACCTGGACCGTCCGCCGTTGGGCGATTTGGCCGGTAGTTTTATCCTGATGGTGTCGGCCAACCCCGACATCGATTTTGCTTTCCAGTATACATACGACAAAAAGAGTTACCGCTTCGATACCGTGGAGGTGAAAGAAGCGTTGGACGGAATGCCGGTTAATGAACACGGCATCATTAGTCTTTTGACCGAATGGGTTGCCGAAAATCTCCGGGAATTAAGGAGTTGATTTTGATTTGTTTCTGAATACCCTCACTTCTGTTACGGTTTTTAATTTTTTGTTGTTTTTCTTGCATAAATCCTGCGAATTTGTAACTTTACAAATTGGACGGGCCTTCGTGTCCGTTCCCTCCTGAACCCTATTGAAGTATAACTAAGATATGAATAAAATCAAGTCGCTGGACGACCTGCGCCGGATGAAGCAGTCGCTGGAAAAGAACATGACCATTCGGGAAAAAAGCGATTCACCCGAATCCCAGATTCAGATTCGCGTAGCGATGGCTACCTGCGGAATCGCCGCCGGGGCACGGGAAGTGATGCATGCGCTGATCCGTAAAATCGATCACGATAAAATACCGGCCATAGTCACCCAGGGCGGGTGTATGGGCTACTGTTACGCCGAACCGACCATCGAAGTACGGGTACCGGGCAAAGATCCGGTCGTCTTCGGAAAGGTAAATCCGGAAAGGGCGGAAGAAATTGTCGATAAATACATAAAAAACGGGGAATTGGTCGGTGAGATTATACCTGTGAATTTCCAGAATGTGAACGATCAGATTTAACGGGTATGCCACACTATAAAATGCACTTGCTGGTTTGCGGCGGTACGGGATGCCGGGCCTCGCAAAGCGACCTGTTGGTGAACCGTCTGAACGACCAGTTGCGCGCGCAGGGACTGGCTGAGGAAGCAAAAGTGGTCATGACCGGCTGCTTCGGGTTTTGTGAAAAGGGCCCCATCGTTAAGGTAATTCCGGATAATACGTTCTATACGCAGGTGAAACCGGAAGACGCCCCCGAAATTGTGACCGAGCATGTACTCAAAGGACGGCGGGTGGAACGCCTGCTGTATGAAGAACCGGAAACACGAAAGCATATCGAGGACTCCAAGCATATGGGGTTCTACCAGAAACAATTGCGGATATCTCTACGTAACTGCGGGTTTATCGATCCGGAGAATATCGACGAGTATATTGCCCGTGACGGGTATGCGGCGCTGGGGAGTATCCTGGCAGATATGAGTCCTGCCGAGGCTGTCGAAGTCGTGAAAAAATCCGGACTGCGCGGACGCGGGGGCGGCGGGTTTCCGACCGGATTGAAATGGGAAATTGCGGCCGGCAATCAGGCTGATCAGAAATACGTGGTGTGTAATGCCGATGAAGGCGATCCGGGGGCATTTATGGACCGGTCGATCCTCGAAGGCGACCCGCACACCATTCTCGAAGCGATGGCCATTTGCGGGTATTGCATCGGGGCGACCAAAGGACTAATCTATATCCGGGCGGAGTATCCGTTGGCCATCAGCCGGCTGCAGGTGGCCATTAAACAGGCGCGGGAATACGGGCTGTTAGGCGACGATATTCTCGGATCCGGATTTGACTTCGACGTTGACCTGCGTTTCGGTGCGGGGGCCTTTGTGTGCGGCGAAGAAACGGCGCTCATTCATTCGATGGAAGGGTTCCGGGGAGAACCGACCGTCAAACCGCCGTTTCCGGCGGAGAAAGGGTATCTCGGTAAACCGACGAATGTGAACAATGTCGAGACGCTGGCCAACATACCGGTGATTTTCCTGAAAGGGGCGGAATGGTTCGCCTCGATCGGAACCGAACGGTCAAAAGGCACGAAAGTGTTCGCCCTGGCGGGGAAAATCAATAACGTCGGGCTGATCGAAGTACCGATGGGTATCACCCTGCGCGAAGTGATCTTTGAGATCGGCGGAGGAATTAAAGACGGCAAGAAATTCAAGGCCGTGCAGACCGGAGGGCCTTCGGGCGGATGTCTGACCGAAGTGCATCTCGATACGCCGATCGATTACGATAACCTGCTGGCGGCCGGGTCGATGATGGGTTCCGGCGGGATGATCGTCATGGATGAGGACGACTGTATGCCGTCCGTGGCCAAGTTTTACCTCGAATTTACGGTAGAGGAATCGTGCGGGAAATGCGCGCCGTGCAGGATCGGAAACAAACGGCTCCATGAAATGCTGGAGAAAATCTGCGACGGGAAGGGGACGGAAGACGATTTGGAATACCTGAAAAACCTGAGCGTGGTGATCAAAGACACCTCGCTTTGCGGGCTGGGGCAGACCTCGCCCAATCCGGTGCTCTCTACCTTGCAGTATTTCTGGGACGAATACCTAACCCATGTCACCGAACGGCGTTGTCCGGCGGGACAGTGTAAGGGTTTGAAAGTGTACAGCATCGATCCGGATAAATGTACCGGGTGTACGGCTTGTACGCGGGTGTGTCCGACTGATGCCATTGTCGGTGAAAAACGGCAGGCGCATGTGATCGATGCCGAAAAATGTATCCGCTGCGGGGCGTGCTACGGCAAATGTAAGTTTAACGCTATCGATGTGAGCTAACCCATGGAAAAGATCAACATTACTATAGATAATACCGTAATAGAGGTCGATCGGGAGACGACCGTCTACGAAGCGGCCCGGCAGATCGGGATCAATATTCCGGCGCTTTGTTATATGAACCTCAAACACCTCAATATTGTCAATCGTCCGGGTGGATGCCGGGTTTGTGTGGTCGAAATCGAAGGACGGCGCAATCTGGCCCCTTCCTGTTCGACCGTTTGTACCGAAGGCATGGTGATTCATACCCATAGCCTGCGGGTGATCAATGCGCGTAAGACGGTGATGGAACTGATCCTGTCGGATCATCCGAAAGACTGCCTGATCTGCCCCAAAGCGGGAAGATGCGACCTACAATACTGGGCGGCCACGCTGGGCATTCGCCAGGTGCATGCCGTGGAAAATGCCGAAGTATCGACCTACCGGAAAGACGCTTCTCCGGCGTTGAACCGGGATATGGACAAGTGTATCATGTGCCGGCGTTGCGAGACCATTTGTAACAAAGTGCAGACAGTCGGGGCCTTAAGTGCTATTAATCGTGGATTTATGTCCGTCGTCGCTCCGGCCTTCCAGCAGGAACTGACCGACTCCCCCTGTACCTTCTGCGGACAGTGCGTGGCGGTGTGTCCGACGGGAGCACTGACCGAATTCGATCATACACCCAAGATTATGCGGGCCTTGTCCGATCCGACCAAGACCGTGATCGTGCAGACGGCTCCTGCCGTGCGGGCGGCCTTGGGGGAAGAATTCGGGATGCCGGCAGGGACGCTGGTGACCGGTAAAATGGCGGCGGCTTTGCGGCGCATCGGGTTCGACCAGGTATTCGATACCGATTTCGCGGCCGATCTGACCATTATGGAAGAAGGTTCCGAGTTGTTGGACCGCCTGTCCAGGCACCTGAACGGGGACAAAGATGTGAAACTGCCGATGCTGACCTCCTGCTGTCCGGCGTGGGTGAATTTCTTCGAAGTGTATTATCCCAATATGCTCGATGTGCCCAGTTCGGCCAAATCGCCGCAGCAGATGTTCGGGGCCATTGCAAAAAGCTACTACGCCAATAAGATCGGAGTCGACCGGAAAGACCTGGTGGTCGTTTCGGTGATGCCGTGTCTGGCTAAAAAATACGAGTGCCAGCGGGAAGAGTTCGCCTTCGACGGGAACCCGGATGTGGATTTCTCCATTTCTACCCGGGAACTGGCCGGACTGATCAAAGCTTTTAACATTGACTTCGAAGCGTTGCCGGATGAAGATTTCGATGCACCGCTCGGCGAATCGACCGGAGCCGGGGTGATCTTCGGAGCGACCGGAGGGGTCATTGAAGCGGCAGTGCGGACGGCTTACGAATTGTATACCGGAAAGAAACTGACCCAGGTCGAGTTTACGGAACTACGTGGACTGGACGGTATTCGGAGTGCGACGATCGACTTCGACGGCACGCCGATCCATATCGGCATCGCCCACCAACTGGGCAATGCCCGTAAACTGCTGGACGGTATCCGGGCGGGGAGGTATCATTTCCACGCGATCGAAATTATGGCCTGTCCGGGCGGATGCATCGGCGGGGCCGGCCAGCCGCTCCACCACGGGGATTCGGAGGTGATCCGTGCCCGTATGGAGGCCATTTACCGGGAAGATGCGGGAAAAACCTTGCGTAAATCGCACGAGAACCCGTATATCATCAAACTGTACGAGGAGTTTCTCGGCCAGCCGATGAGCGAGCGGGCACACCACCTGCTGCACACCCACTATTTCGACAAACACAAAATCTGAACGCGCCATGAGTACATTTCATATAGAAGAATGCCATAAGCAGCGGATACGCGAAATCTGCGATTTGTTCGCTAATGCGCCGGGCGAACTGATTAACGTACTGCATAAAACGCAGGGCGAATTGGGATTCCTGCCCGAGGAGGTTCAACGGGAAATCGCCCGGAACCTCGGAATATCGGTGGCACACGTGTACGGTGTGGTGACGTTTTATTCTTTCTTCACGATGACCCCGAAGGGGCGTCATGCCATTTCCGTGTGTATGGGTACGGCATGCTACGTGCGCGGGGCGGAAAAGATCGTCGACGAACTGAAAGATCAACTGGGCATTAAGGTCGGAGGTGTAACCGAAGACGGAGAATTCTCGCTCGACTGCCTGCGTTGCGTCGGGGCCTGCGGACTGGCCCCGGTCATGCTGATCGGCGATAAAGTGTACGGCCGGGTAGAGGCACGCGACATTAAAGAGATCCTGAAATCTTATCAGGGGTAAATCTCGTATCATTGAAAAATTTCGGCGGGTACTCGTGTACCCGCCTTTTTTGTTTTTGCTGACCTCAGCCACTTGTTTCTTTGCTGAGATTTATGCCGTTAAGGACGGTTTTCCGGGTGATTGGGAATTCCGGAAAATCGTACTCCAACGGGAAGCTGAATTTTTTCGGATTTTCAATAACAGGACATACCACCTTACGATCCACAATTCAGTCTACCTTGTCCGAGGGCTCTTCCGTAATGGATGACCAATCTCGTGCGGCTTAGTTTTTGTTATACTTTGCTATACGGGTCATGAAATACGTCCTGGTTTAAACTGTGGTGGAACAAATCCGACTTGCGGAAGGTTTCCCATAATCTCTTTCTTTGGCGGGTGTGGCCTGGATTCGGATTACCAGCAGCGAACAAGTTAGGTCCGTGAGCCAATCATTGCGCAACGGACTATCTGGTTTTCTTGTATCCTGCTCTTTTATGAGTGGGATTTCCCTTTGTTTTTCCTTTTAACAGTAGCTTATGAAACATTTTCCCCTTTTGCTGACTTTTTTGATTCTATTCTCCGGTTGTACAGAAGATGACCCGGACAAGAAAATGAACCACTCTTTTTCTTCTATCGGATGGCTCGATTATCAGTTCGAAAATATCACGGGATTTGAATTGGACCCGGATATCGAACTATTGTATGAACAGGGATATGTAGATTTCGGTGAACATTGCATCTTATTGTTCAATCATCCTGTAATGACTATTACCTATAACCAACACGCACCGGAAGAAGCCATGTTTCGGGCCGAAGAACTGGTAAAAAAGATTTACGGCCGTTACTATTCCTTCCATAAACCGTTGGGAACGATTCAGGCTCCTTTCATAGGAGAGCAGATATCGTTGATGCCGGGTATAAAAAATAACCGACTCTGGGTAGGGCAATTCGATTCTCACACCAGGAAACAACTGCGGGAGTGGATCGATCCGGTGGAGTTGGGACGAACCATCGAACTGGATACCGACCAGGGGCCGGTTTCACATTACCTGTCCACTCCGGAAGTTCGCCGGATCATCGATACCGAAGAGGGGTGGCTGCTGATTATGTCGGACGAAGGCCGGAGACTGGGATTTATCCATGAGGATAAACTAACTTCCGTTGATCTGGATCATGCCCTCCATTTTTCTGCAGAGGTACACCACTGGTACAACAACACATTGCTCTTTCATACCCATGACCGGAGCAGCGGAAAAGTGTTCGCGCATGTTTACGCCAAGACCGGAGAACCGGTTTACCTCTTTGAATATCTTTACGGAAAACCGGTTCATTCCGCTATGGTACCGGTAGATTATACTCATGTCATGGAAGCGGTATCCGGGGAACAGGATAAAATTGTGATGCGCGATCTATCACTGCCGGCGGAACAAGGTATAATTTGGCAGCATGTACTCACCGGATTTCCCACCGGAACCGGATCGTTTCAGTTGGTCCTCTTGTCGGAGAACGGACAGACATGGGAGATGAAATGTACCAAAACGATCTATGGAAAGGATTATGAAATGGTGTTTTTTGTGGATTTAGTTACCGGAAGGGTGATTGAAAATTCCTGTTGCATTCTTCAGAAGAATACAAAGAATTAACCAAGGTAAGTAGTCGTTAAAAGGGATCATTGCCTTATTGTGATATAAATGTAATTATTGAATAAGATTCAATTATATTACTTTATGTGTATTATATATTGTATTTCTGGAAATTGTATTATATTTACGGTAGTGAAAGCCGAAAAGCTTTACGAGTAGGCATAATCCAAACTAAATTATGATGAAAAAATTTCTCTTTTTACTCGTCGTGTTTGCAGTAGGGTTTATACCCTGTCAGGCAGGACAAAATGATGCGAATGTGCCGTCTCTTTTGCAAGCGAGTTCTACGCTGAACACGTCCAGCCAGCGCTATGACGAATACAATATTTACATACAGGTAAATAACACCAGCGATTCACAAATTGAATTCTATTTTGGAGAACATGAAGCGTGGGACGGCGGCGGGAGTGTTATGACGATGGGCCGGGATACACGGGATTTTTGGACTTGGATGCCCCCAGGCCATCGCTATCTGTATGTGGGATGCCTTGTTTTTTCAACACGCTATGACTATTATA
>Ga0192241_10514_pt1 | contig 17576 bp, 14 predicted proteins | sample Koala_Koa27_I3_FD_131239 | JGI IMG/M metagenome (GOLD analysis project Ga0192241, IMG submission 131239) | Enriched cells from koala feces incubated with labeled cellulose particles, San Francisco Zoo, California, United States - Koala_Koa2-7_I3 ... | reverse complement strand
TTATGTACATATTAAGCCATGCCCACGCAGAAAGCAGGGCATTTACTCTCTTATCTGCATACATAATTGAAAATTACCAGTTTCCAGTCGCTACGATAAAAGCTAAACGCTGTTCCAATAAACGCCACCGTTTCGTCGAAACGGATTCATGGCAAATATAAGCATTTTAAGCTACTCCCGACAGGTTTAGCTCAGCTATTTTTCTGTTCCACAGCTTTTTTCCGCAGGAAAAATAACAATTTCAGGTTTTAAGTTTTGAGTTATAAGTTCTAAGTTTTAAGTTATAAGTTTTAAGTTATAAGTTTTGAGTTATAAGTTACCGGTATGGCTCTGGCAAATCATTGGGTTGTAAGTCATAGATTATAAATAATTAAGTGCTAAGTTGCCAGATGTGTATTATTCGTTTTTTTACATAAAATCCACTCCGAACTTCTATATAAGTAATTTATAATGGATAGCTTACAACGCTTAATATCTATAACTTAATATCTATAACTTAAAACTTAGAACTTAAAACTTAGAACTTAAAACTTAGAACTTAGAACTCAAAACTTAGAACTCAAAACTTAGAACTTAAAACTCAAAACTTACTACTTAAATCTTGAAGTATCTACCGCCTCACGACGTTTCTCCTTGTAGTCACCGAATTTATAAATGAAAGAGAGTGTAAAGGCGCGATTGGTATGGATATACCTGTTGGTCACCTGCTGATTCCCAAAGCGGATACGGGGTGAGATTACCGACGTATCAAACAGATCTTCTCCCTGTAGGGTCAGTTGAGCCCTGTCGGCGGCAAATGTCCATCTCAGCGCAGCATTCAGGTTGCCCGAACGAGGCAGGTCATAGTTTCCCTGTATAGCCCGGTTCTGGTAGAATCCGGTCAGGATAAACTTCAGATCAGGATCTGCGGAAAGCGTGAACGTATGCTGCATGGTAGCTGTAAAGGTATACAACCTGCGGTTGAACGACAGATCCCAGAAGTCGCTGTCTTTCTGGTGCATATACAATCCGGTCAGGGTAAAACGGGATCGCATCCACCGGCCTACCCGTACCGGAACAGTAGCCTGTAGCCCCACTGTCTGTTCAAAATCCAGATTCATATACTTGTATATCTCCGTGAATCTCTCCGGCGACTGATACAGCAATTGCAGAAAACGATCTTTGGTGTAATTGAAAAAACCGGTAAAGACATATTTGTTTTTGAGCAGATAGTTCAGGCTGGTACGGTAACCCGCCGAGGGTTTCAGCAGGGGATTTCCCCGGATCTCCGAATAGGCGCCCATATACGAGGTTACATCCTGTACACTCCAATAGGGAGGATACGACTTGTTGCTCGATAAAGAGAATTGCAGGATATGTCCCGCGGCAGGCAGATACGAAAAATTCAATGTCGGATACAGGCTCCACTCGTTCCACGCGGCACTGTGGTAATATTCCGCTGCCAGTGAGGCATCCAGAGATACCTTTTCACTCAGGCTTGTTCCTATCCCCGCGTATGCGTTGAAAGTCTTCTCTTTCCTGCGGTTCTTTGACGAAGCATCAGCGAGAAAATCTCCGCTTTCCGGATCGTAATAATACTGGAAACTCCGGTCCGCAGCGTCCTGATAAGAAGCTCCGTAATTCAGTTTCCACTTTTCCGACAAGCTATGCTCCTGCCCGGCATACACTCTCCAGAGATGAATGCGCTGTTCGCTGTCACTATACAAGTTCAGTTCCTCACTCTCCAGGACACTGGAAAGGAGCTGATGGCCGGGAGAGCGGTAGAATGTATATTCGGCACCGGCCGACAATCCGAACGAAGAGCGATAATCAGCCTTTATGTGGTGCATATAATTATTGCCTCCGGAAGAGGCGTCCGAGATCTCATCCCCCCGGGAATACTCTCTGCTGCTGTAATCTGAGATCTGGGATGTATATACCAGGCTCAGTTGCTGTTGCCGGGGCAGACTGTAATCCATCCCCCAACGGATATGGTGCGCGTGGCGTTTGCCGGTTCTTCGGTTGTATATCGCTAAGGGATGTACACTTCCGTCGGAAAGCGTATGTATAGCCTCCTTGTCCGTTTCAAACAGATTGCGACTGTAGGTATAGGAATAGAGGAGGTCGGTAGACAGTTGCTGGTTCTGATAGAGCAGAGAAGCTCTTTCCTGGAGGGTCTCGTAATGTTTCTGGTTCCAGGAACTATACAGTTCTCCTTTCAGGGAAGCAGCTGGGCGGGTCCCTTTTTCCAGCACGATATTGACCACGGGGCCCCGTACCTGGTAGCGTGCCGGCGCGGCAAACATCACCTCGGCACTGCTGAGGCGACTGGCGGGCATACTTTTCAGCAGTTCATTCAGCTGAGCCATGGAAAGGGTACTTACCTTGCCATCGATCACTACATTCACCTGTTGCCCGGCCAGTTCCAGGCCTTCTCCCATCTCTGTGATCCCCGGTAGTTGTCTGATCGCGTCATACGCGTTATCCACAGGCAGATCTCTGATCAGCCGGGGCATATCATAAACAAACTTGCCGGCTTCAGCTTTTACCACCGGACGTTCGCCACGCACGATCACTTCCGGAAGTTCCCGGAACAGGCTATCCATATACATCTCCAGTGAATCTGCTGGCATCTCCTGCCCCTGTACGCTTCGGGCCATCTACAACAGACAGAGACAAACAACCATACCCCAGTGTTTCATACATTCCATAGATCTTATGTTTTTATTGACAGAGGCAAAATAAGTAAAAAACAGGCATTCTATAGGTTATCCGTAACTTATGTAGTGTTATTTAGTGTTACCGGAGATCCGATAAACAGATATTAATTTTAACTTTGTAGAGATGAAACTTCCATTGAAACTGATCACCGCGCTTGTGCTCGTCTCCCTGACGTGTATTTTCCTTTATCAGGGATACTGGTTGCTACGCCTGTACCAGACCCTGAGGGAGGAAATGGAACGCAACATCCATACCTCTATACAGATCAGTGACTACAATGAGATGCTCCTGCGCATAAAAGATATGAAAGAGAATAACATGATCGGCAGTATTTCAACTTCTGTCGGCGTACGTAACGATACGGCAACCCTCAATACCCGCAGCATCGTTGGCAGCGACACCCTTTCCGCATCATCGATGCTCCGCGGTAGCACAGGAATAGGAGTAGTTTTCGGGAAAGCTCCGGATAAAGTAGATACGGATACGGCAACCCTTAATACCCGCCGTGTAGCGGGCAGTGATACCTTCTCTACGGAAGCCATGCTTCGCAGCAACGAAGGATTAGGGGTGATCCTCAGGAGAAATCAGGATGTAGAGTCTCTTCAGAATTATTTCCAGAAAGGATTGCATTCGGGGCTGGATACTTATACAGACCTTAACCTGCAAAGATTCGACAGCCTGCTGACCCTGGAGCTGACTTCTCACGGAATCACTTCGCCTCACCTGACCCAGGTGATCTATCTCCACGAACCGCAAGAGCTGGAGATCGTAGAAGAGTGGAGCAGTGATCCTGCCTATATCCCTTCTTCCCAAGCCAGACACTACGACTATTTCTTTGACATTCATAACCGGCGGGGATACCGGATCCGGATAGAACCGATCGGTTCCGAAGTGGCAGCACAGATGGCAGGGATCCTGGCCACGTCTGTAATTATTCTGTCCATTCTCTCTTTCTCCTTCTGGTATCTGATCCGTACCCTACTCAGACAAAAGACGCTGGAAGAGATGAAAAGTGACTTCACCAACAACATTACACACGAACTGAAAACCCCTATCGCGGTAGCGTATGCCGCCAACGATGCCCTGCTGCACTTCAACCAGGCAGAGAAGAAAGAGAAACGGGAAAAATACCTGAATATCTGTCAGGAACAACTCAAACGCCTCAGCAAACTGGTAGAACAGATCCTGAGCATGAGTATGGAACAACGCAGTACGTTCCGGCTGGACAAACAACCTGTACCTCTGAAAGAACTGGTCTGTGAACTGATGGAACAGCACCGTCTCAAAGCAGATAAACCCGTTTGCTTTGAATGTGAGATACAGCCACCGGATCTATCGTTGCTGGCCGACCGCATTCACCTGGAAAATATACTGAGCAACCTGATAGACAACGCGATCAAATATTCCACGGGCGAAGCGCGCGTCAGCCTCCGCGCGCAGGTCACTCCACACGGTGTAGAAATATCCGTCTCCGACCGGGGTACAGGCATAGCCGCGGAAAAACAAAAATATATATTTGACAAATTCTATCGTGTTCCCACCGGAAACCTGCATGGAGTAAAAGGGTACGGACTGGGACTCTATTATGCACAGACCCTGATGGAAAAACACGGAGGAAGTGTCTCTATGGAGAACAGACCGGGAGGCGGTTCGGTATTTATACTGCGTTTTCCCTGTATCGCATCTCCAGAACTATCCGGAACAGCCTGATCCGGATATGAACTAACAGTCATACAGATGAAAAAGGAAGAAAACATACAGGTATTGCTCATAGAAGACGAGCTCACCCTGGCTATGATCATCAAAGATACCCTGGAAGAACATTCGTTTGTGATACATACGGCTTCAGATGGTGAGGAAGGGCTGCGTTTGTTCTTCGAACTCCGTCCGGACATTGTCGTAACCGATGTGATGATGCCCCGCATGGATGGATTCACGCTGGTGAAGCGCATCCGACAAACGGATACGCATACTCCTGTACTCTTCCTGACCGCCCGTTCGGCTATTCAGGATGTAGTGGAAGGATTTGAAATAGGAGCCAATGACTATCTGAAAAAACCCTTCGGGATGCAGGAACTGATCGTTCGTATCAAATCCTTGCTGGGAAGAGCCCTGGTCAGGGAGAAGGCGGAGAAACCCAACTTCCTGGAGATCGGTTGCTACAGGTTGGATCCGACCCACCAGCAACTGATCTTCGGCAGCGAACAGACAGAACTCTCTCACCGGGAAACCGAGATCCTGAAAAAACTGTGTGAAAACCGCGAAAAGGTGGTACACACACAGGATATATTGCTTGACCTGTGGGGAGACGACAACTTCTTCAACAGCCGGAGCCTGCATGTATTTATCACCAAGATCCGGCACAAGCTGGCAAAAGACCCTCATATACGCATCATCAATGTGCGGGGGATCGGATATAAACTGATTGTTCACACTACCACATAATGCCATGAGAAAAAGACTTCTGCCTCTGCTGATCCTCCTTGGTGGCTGCCTTTCCTTACAGGCACAGACCGAACCGGCCGACAGCATCTTCCGCTCCCTGCCGGATCAGGAGCGTCCGCAGATCATCCTCTCCCCTTCCCGGAAAGGCGGATACGGAGATTTCGATATTTCCTACCCCGCCCTGCCCGCGGAAACAAGAAGGGATAGCCTCACCTTGCGTGTCACCCCTCCGGAATATGTATCTTATCCCTGGGTGATCCCTCCCTTAGGCAGGACGCAGGATCCGTTCGCGTGGGATTACAACCGGACCGATCGGTTCCGGCTGAATTCCGTCTCTTCCATACAGACCTATACCTTCCGTCAGAGCTATCCCACCCTGGGCAATCACATACAGGCAGGAGCCTCGTATATCTATGCTCCGGACAGCTACTGGACCTTTGCCGGAGGCTTGTATGCCACCCAATACAGCATGCCTTCTATGATGCAAAGTGTGTACAACGATATGGGGATCCAGGGTTCGGTCAGTTACCGGATCAACGAACGCTTCACCGTAAAAGGGTTCGGACAGTATTCGATCAACGGACAGTCCAACGCCCAACGGGGACTGATGACTCCCATGTATCCCCAGAGCCACTACGGAGGTACTATGGAATTCCGGATCAACGAAACCTGGGGAGTGGAAGCAGGCATGCAGCGGGAGTTTGACCCCATTAAAATGAAATGGGTCAATACACCCATCTTTGGTCCGGTCTATTACGGGAAGAAGAAAAGAAAGTGATAAGTTATAGGTTATAAGTTATAAGTTTTAAGTGGTAAGTTTTAAGTGGTAAGTTTTAAGTCAGGAGGTATTTATTGTAAGTTTTAAGTGGTAAGTCATGAGGTATTTATTGTAAGTTATAACTTATAAGTTAGAGGTATGTATTATGAGTTACTCCCGTGAAAGCCCCCAAGTAGCTTCCAGACAAATGATTGATCACTTAAAACTTATAACTTAAAACTTAAAACTTATAACTTAAAACCTAAAACCTAAAACTTATTATATCTTTGTATGTGAAACCCGACATGGATATGAAAAAATTAGTTGTTCTGTATTTCGCGCTGTTTACCACTGTCCTGGCACATGCTCAGTCAGAGATCCCGGGAGACAGCCTCACGCGACAGCCATCTGAAATAAAGATGTATGGCGATTTTATGTTTGATATGGGTCTGATGACCCTGTCTGCCCCTACCCTGCCGACATTCAACCTGCTGGATGTTCCTTTTCCTAAAAACTACAACGAGATCCTTTTTCCTGAAACCCGATGGACATTCGGTCAGGGATATACAGGAGGATTTTCTACGTTCGGACCGGGATACTATGGCCATTCTCCTTTGGGCAACAGCAGCTATATGCAGTCGGCTACCTTACAGCTCCGGGGAAATGCGCGACTGACTTTGTACGGAGAATATACCGCCGATGGCTGGAGAAGGAGAGATCCTTCGGCACTCCCCTGGCAAAGGAACGATTTCAAAGGAGCTGTGGAATTCAAATCCGGCAACTTCGGGGTGAGATTAGAGGTACAACGGCGCGGCAATCCTTATTTCCCTTACTGACCCGATCGGCCGATAAACTGTATACACCCCCATCCCTATCAGCCCATGAAAAAATTACTTATTGTCGGTGCCAACGGATTCACCGGGCGCAGACTACTGACAGATTTCGCCTCCGACCCTTCTTATCAGGTTACAGTCTGCTCCCTGAACCCGGATATCGCACCGTCACAGGGATATGAATTTATACAAACCGATATACGCGATACGGCGGCACTGCGTCAACTCTTCGAAACGGTCTGTCCGGAGGTCGTGGTCAATACGTCCGCGCTGTCGGTACCCGATTATTGTGAGAACCACCGCGCGGAAGCCGATCTGCTTAATACCCGGGCAGTGGAGCAGATGGCACAGCTATGCGAAGCCTTCCATGCCCGGTTGATCCACCTATCTACCGATTTTGTATTCGACGGGAATACCGACAGGCTCTATACCGAAGACGATATACCTTTGCCGGTCAATTACTATGGCCTTACCAAGCTTGCCGGAGAGAAAGCGGTAGCGCGCCACTGTTCCGACTACGCCATTGTACGGGTTGTCATTATCTACGGAAAATCCTTGCCCTTACAGCATGGCAACATCTTCCAGCTGGTAGCCCATAAGCTGCGCAACGGAGAGACGATCCGGGTAGTATCCGACCAATGGCGTACTCCCACCTTCGTCGGAGATATCTCCGTAGGCATAGAACGCCTCATAGCCGTACCGGTGAACGGTATTTTTCATATCTGCGGCAAAGACCACATCAGCATAGCGGAGATTGCCTACAGGGTAACCGATTATCTGCGACTGGATCGCTCACTGATCCGGCCGGTCACCACAGCAGAGATGCGGGAAACCACTCCCCGGCCCCGTGACAGCGGGTTGTCTATCGAAAAAGCACGCCGGATCCTGGGCTATGAACCCCGTAGTATAGAAGAAGGGATGAAAGAAACATTCGGATGTACACATTGACGATATACGATTGAAAAGACAAATACCCCAACGATCGGTAGCCTCCCTGTGTAGTCTCCGCGATACAAAGCCAATCCGATACGATACCTCTCAGCAAGGTATATCTTCCTTTTGTTCTTACGCTCTTCGGTCTGATGAATAGATAGAAACAGACCAAAGAACATAAGAACAAAAGAAGAAAGAAAAAACCTGTCACACCAGGTAAAGAGTGACTTCAACTGTACATTGCCAATCGTCCGACGTTCTTTCGTGTCAATGATCAGCTAACGGTCACCACCGAAGGAAGACATCGTAACTCCCTTTACCGTTTGGGTTTCACCTGCACGATCACTTTACTGTCTGTAAAAGAGACCTCCATCGTACGGTCCGGTTTCTCTATGGTATAGTTCTCTCCGGCAGCCAGGAAGGTTTCGGAACCGGAAAACTCTTTGTATATTTCATTGGCCAGCATGTAGGTCTTTTCCGTATGCGGGAACGGCACAGTGATCTCCATCACATAGGCTTCCGGACGATAGTCCGGCACAAATACATAATTAGAATACCATCCCTTACGCTCCGTGCGCCAGGGCATACCATACGCCGACAGCGTATACGAGCTACTGCCCAGAGATCCTCTGTCAAGGGTGGTACTGCCTGTACGTTTGGCAAAGCTACTCTCTTTCAGTCCGTACTTGTCACAGATCTCGGCCACGGTACTGCCGTATGACACACGGTCTATTCCGCTGTCTGTGATCAGCGTTTTCAGAGCACTTACAGATTTCTCCACATCGAAAAAGCGCGAGAGGATATAATCATCCGGTTTTTCTCCGGTGGAGATGTATCTCAGGAGCCAGTTATCCACTCCTTTATACTGAGGATTTACAATGTATTTTCCTTTCTTATCGATCATACCAAACTGATCGCCCATCTCCACAACCGCCACCTTATCGTTGATAAAGGAAGTAGCCTGTTCAAACTGATAAGGGATCTCTACCACTCCTTTCTTATTTACATATCCCCATTTGCGGTCATTCATCACCGGGGCCAGGTCCGACCCGTTGAACAGCAACGCTGTATCAAACTGAGGATTGATGGTATAAGTGCCTTTCTTGTCGCACCAGCCCACTTTTCCGTTCTCATAGATCATAAACCAATCGCCATCTGCCCAGATTTTATTGAATCTGGGGTTGATCACATATTCTCCTTTCGCATTGATCACTCCCCAGTTGTCACCCAGTTTCACACAAGCCATACCATTCTCATTGAAATCCTGCACCTCATCGAACTGGAAATTGATCACCACCTTACCTGATTTATCCATATACCCCCATTTGTAGGAGTCACTATTCTGACAGGCCGCTTTGCCCTGCGAGAAGCTACGGAACTCATTGGTCTGCGGGGCAATCACAGTCTTACCGGACTTATTCACCGCGCCATACAGGGTGGTGCTTCCATCCTCTGATGTACATCTGAAAACAGCCAGCCCTTCGCTGAACTGATTCACCCGGAGTACATTCTCCAGTGTAAACTTTTCCTTACCGCTTTTGTTGATAGCTATCGGATAACTATTCTCATAAGTCACCCACGCCAGTCCGTCGCTGAACTGCAAACCATCATAGAACCTGGCATCAATAGCCACTTTCCCTTTGGTATTGATATAGCCCACCATACGGTCAAAATGCGCCCGGGAAAGTCCGTCAGAGAAATAGCTCGCGGAAAACTCTGTTTCGGCAGCCACTTTACCCTTGTCATTGAGGTAAGTAATACCAGAATCATTTGTAGAAGATTGTACCGGGATCAATGAGGAATGGATACTACCCGACCCACCGCCGCAGGAGTATAGACATACCACTCCCAGCAGCAAAAAAAAGATTTTTACGTTTCATGTGTTAACCAGATGTTTAAAAAAATAAAATAAAAAAACAACTTATTTACTTTGTATGAACAGATTATGTACATACATCATAGCCTTCTTCATGTTTTCAATTTCAACAGATACACTTTCCATCACACTTCTCTTCCGGAAGAGAGGCCGGATTTTGTAGTTTGTGTTTCACACTGTCTCCGCAAAAATAACATATTTTCTGAATTAAACCTATAATTTATATAAAAATGTATGCGAATGGTACAACAAAGCACACCTATTCATATTCATAAGTATATCATCTACATATCATATCAGTTATACGATGATAGAAAGAGCGAACAACCCAAAAATACTTTACAGGAGTGGCTTCAAAAGGTAGTTTGCTCAGAAGGTATCAGAAACAATCCGTTTTTTAATAAAGAGGAGGATTTTACATACTTATGTATTGAATCCCTGATTTTCTGATACATCCTTGGTTTTCCATCTGAAATATCATACAAGGTGTCCTATCATCAAATGTATTGTATGTTATAATGTGTATCGTATATGATAAAATATATCGTATGTTATACCATGTCTTGTAAGGTATACAAAGTATCAGTTATACTATGTATCGCATATCATACGAGGTATCTGTAAGCTGTAGGTACGTCAGATTCTATCCAGGGGCAAGTGCGGTGAAGCTGTAGCGACAGCCCAGGCGAAACAAACGCTACCCTGGGCAAAGACCCGCATAAACAATGGAGTGCTGAAATCTAACGTGCCTGCATCCCTACAACTACCTTGCAAACAAAATAACTTGCAAACAGCATACATTTCGCATGGAATACGATCTTGTTTGTGACGCGATAGCCCATCACAAAATAGTCCTTTCCACTCCATCCTCTCCTGCACTTACAGGATAATATAGGTTTGTTCGATGTGGTTCTCAAATCAGAAAGAAACCATCTGTGGAGTACCCTATCTAACAGGACAATCGGTGACAGGCTGCTTACCTCCCTTGCGTGGCAGCTACCACCAGTCGGATATCGGCAAAAGAGACTTTATCTCCCAGAGCCATTTTCAAAGCGGTCATTCCCCCTGCCAGTCCCCGCTTGCGGATACATTCACGGATCAGGCGGATCTTCTCCGGTTCCACCACCTCCTCTACCGGAAGCTGACCACCGCGTATATAATGCTCCAGATGGGCCGCGATGGTACCCGTAACCAATTCCCGCTCTTCAGCGATTTCCCCGACGGTTTTTCCTTCCCGGAACATACGATAGGTAATCTCTTTCGTATCCTCCCGGGGCGGCTTCGGCTCCTTCTCCTTCTTCCTGCGCGCCACACTCCTGAGCGGGACTTCAGCGGTTTCCGGACGAGACACGTCATGCTTACGGACATATTCGTCTACCATCTGCAACAAGGTATCTCCATATTTGTCTACCCCTTTCTTTCCGAAATAGGGAATGCGCATCAACTCCTCTTCGCTGGCAGGCAACAGATTCACAATCCCCAGTACAGCCTTTTGCTGAATGATGGTATAGACAGGCAGAGAGAGCTTAGTAGCTTCCCGGCTACGCCATCCCATGATACGGCGATACAGTTCCGGATGCAGGATATCCGAAGAGACCTCTATCTTTTCAGCCGTCCGTTTCTTACGTTCCGCGGTGGCCTTGTCTTTGATCTTCTCCTGATCCAGCGCCAATACCGCTTTCTTTCTGAGATAAGCGGTGACGGAGAATCCCTCCGCCGCGGTCTGCTCCAGCGTTCCCTGCTTGATCCGAAGGGTCTGCCGGAGAGCTTCCAGCCCTTCTGTCAGCCTCTTCTTTACCTCTTTGTTGTCTGTCTCCATCCGACTCTCCGAGACCACAGGCACGAGAAACTCTTCTAACCGGGTATGGAAATACCCAGCGCCCGATACGATCCGCTGATCCAGTAACCTGCGGTCCTGAGAATCACCGGCAGCGATCAGCAGAGAGGTATATTGCGTCTTGAATGTATCGGCCACCTTGCTTACCTTCTCCTGGAACAGTCCATGAGCCAGCTTATACCGCTCCAGCAATCGGGGATACAGTTTATACAAATGTTCATCTAATATCCGCAAAACATAGGAGAAGTGACGTTCCAGCAATTTAAAATCGAACTGTTCGCATAGCAATTCATAGAAATATTGCTGTTGCAGGGTTTGCAGCCGGGCTTCGTCCGGGGTTCGGGCCCGTGCCTCTTCATTGAATTGTTCAATGGCATCGTCGCAGATAATCGCTTCGCGGCGCAACGGCGAACTCAGTACCATCCCTTCCAGTGTCTTGCAGCGGCTCAGGGCTACATATACCTGTCCGTGCGCGAAAGAGGCGTTGGCATCTATGATGGCCCGCTCGAAAGTGAGTCCCTGGCTTTTGTGTATGGTGATGGCCCAGGCCAGGCGTATGGGATATTGCCTGAATACACCGTCTATCTCTTCAGTGATCTCCCTGGACACTTCGTTCAGCGTATAGCGGCTGTTGCTCCACTCTTCCCGGTCCAGGGCGAAAGGCTTGTCCTGCGGATCGTTGCCTTTCACTATAATGGTGCGGTCATCCACGGCCATCACCCTACCGATCTTCCCGTTATAATACCGTTTATCCGCGGCAGTATCGTTTTTGATAAACATGATCTGTGCCCCCGCCTTCAATACCAGGGTCTGGTCGGCTGGATAAGCTGTTTCCGGAAATGTACCCTCTATCTGTGCCACGAACCGGAACGCACTGCCCGTCAGAGCAGCCAGTTGTGACTCGTTGTAGCGCTGTGCCTGATGGTTGTGCGAGGTCAGGCGAATGTATCCCTCCTCTTCTGCCGGACGAAATCCCGGCAGATAGCGGCTGTTGAGTTGCCGGAGCACCTCCTCATCGGCCTGGTTGCCGCGTATGCGATTGAGCAGAGAGAGGAAAGTCGCATCACTCTGCCGGTAGACTGTCTTCAACTCAATCGTCACGTAATCCGTTTCACGAAGTACACGGCTTCCGAAGAAGAACGAAGTATCGTAGTAGTTACTCAACAGGGTCCACTCCTCCTCTTTGACCACCGGAGCCAACTGTTGCATATCACCGATCATGAGCAGTTGTACGCCACCAAAGGGTTTGTAGCGATCGCGATAACGGCGCAGTACGGCATCCATCGCATCCAGCAGATCGGCCCGCACCATACTGATCTCATCGATCACCAACAGATCCAGACTGCGGATAATGGAGATCTTCTCCTTACCGAATTTATAAGGAGTCTGAGCAGCCGAGAAAGTGGTATCCGGTACGTAAGGAGCAAAAGGAAGCTGAAAAAAAGAGTGTATCGTCACTCCTCCCGCGTTGATCGCCGCGATTCCCGTAGGAGCCACTACCACCATACGTTTGGGAGAGGCCTCGCGCAGTTTGCGCAGAAAAGTAGTTTTCCCGGTACCGGCCTTACCGGTCAGGAAAAGATGAGTACCTGTATGTTCTATAAATTGCCAGGCAAGCGTCAGTTCCGGATTGGTCTGTTCCATACCGCAAAATTAGCCAATTTATTTGATTTACAGGAGAGATTTATACGATTTACTGATCACTTTAAAAACAAAAAAGTGTGAGCGAGTATTCTAGGATCAGGAACCGCCAAGCTCATCGTTAGAATACTGCTCACACCTACCTCATTTCATAAAGCCTTGCCTATTCTTTATAAAATTCCCCATACATATAAAGATCGTTTATTGGATTGACGAAATAAATGGTATAACTCCCCGACTCCCAATCCGAAATGGGGATGTAAAGGGTAGTTTCCTGCTGAGGATTGAGGCTATAGGTATACATGACTTTGGAAGTCATGGTATTTTCTATTTTAATATCTAACACATCAATATTATACAAATCAAAACATATTTGTAAGCAATCTTCTGTTTGGAGAACAAAAATAGGTGAGTTTAAAGAACGAGGACGTAAAACGAGAGCATCCCCTATAATATCAATAATTTTTGAGGAACTATGAGAAAACAATAACAAGTTTACTAATATAATAGCTAATCCATTCATACTTATAACATGCTTATTTCTTGAAACTGCGATGTAAAAGTAGAGGATTTCTAAGGTCCAATCAATATATTATTAACCAATTGTTATTTTTTCAACAACCAAAATTACATAAAGAATAGATTATCAATACATACTATTATTTAAATTAACGTTCATCCCTCTCATTTTCAAAAAGTGTATTTAGAAAATCAAGAATATTACCCATCGGTTTACTCCTAATTTTTTCCGAATACAAGCTTTCTTCCATTGAATAGAACTGGTACTATATTTCATAATAAGCGCTATTTCGGCATTAGAGAATTTAGCAATAGAAAGACAACAAATTTTAAATTCAGATTCATCTAACTGAGGAAAAGAAGACTTTAATTTAGTAAATAGATTATTATATAATCCATTCATTGTTTCATATAATCTCTCCCAATCCATACTTTCTTGATTATACACAATCTCATTGAATTTTTTAATTAGTCGACTATTAGTTTCATTATGTATCATGTAGTTTTCTAATAAAGCAACTTTCTTTAGTATGTCAAAATCCTTTAGAACTATACTTTTTAATGTAGTCTCCTTTTCATTATAAGAAATAGACATTTTCTGCAAACGTTCAATATCGCGTTCCGCTTGAATTATAATTTTCTTTTGCCTAAACATATATATCCATGACCCAATTAATAGAGTTATAATAAGCAATACTATTATAAAAATACGTTGATGTTTGATAGTCAAATCCATATTTTTATTTTGTAACTCCGTCAATTGAAATTGATGTTGCATATCTAACAATGATTCTGCAAAATTAACTTCTAAATATTCACGTATATAAAAAGTATGTTTCTTGTAATTATCTAATGCAGAAAGAAGTTTTCCGTTTTCTTCTTCAAAAGAAGAAATAAAGTTATGTATGTTAGATAATAATAATAGATCATTTTCTTCTTTTGCCAACATCAATGCCTCATTTACATAGCTATACATTAAATCAGAATCATGTATACTAATTTTTGCAAAATTCAACTTAATTTTAGCCATATCAAGTTGATTTATAGGAAGAGTAAGTGTCTTTTCCAAATATAAACGTGCATTATCATAATCTCCTATCATTCTATAAATTAACGAAAGGTCTAATATAATACTAACTTTAGGACTAAAATTATTAAAAGAATTCATAATCTCTATGCATTTTTCGCAATATGAAAATGCTATGTCTATATCATTGTCAACTAAATAAGAAAGTCCTATTTGAGTATAAACAACCAATATATTATTTATGTCTTCTAATTTTTGAAAATAATTCAAAGATTCTTCAAAATATTCTCTTGCTTTCTCCGTCGATGCTTGCATTAGGAACATACGACCTATAGCATTCTGGATTAACCCTTTGTGCTTTTCTGTAGATAGATCTGAAAGTTTCTCTGCTTTTAAACACTCCTGCATTGCTTCATTATATTTTCCTTGTTCTTCATACACCAAAGCAGAATAATAATATATAGCAGAAGCCATAGCTGGATCAGATTTATCATATATACCTTTCAATGTGCAAATGATTGTATCTCCAGTTATCCTTTCCCGTCGTTTGTCTTTGATCTGTACACTTAACAACTGATACAAGTGCTGGTCACGAACTTTCATTTTTTCCAGACTGACAATAGAGTCCAGATAAAGAGCCGCACTATCGGGAAATTCCTCTACCAATCTTTGAGCTGTTTCAAGAAAAGTTTTATCAGGATTCGGGCGACAACCTAAGAAAGAGAAACAAAGAACTACCCATAAAAACCGACCAATGCTTTTTTCATATTTGTGTATCTTAGATGATAATTATGTATTCTTACTCAACAAAGATAACAGGTTTTCAGCGTGCTTCAAATCAGAAAATGAAAATGTGTGGTAGTCGTTTTAAAAAATAAATAACCCCACCACCCCTTCGGAGTTTATGTCTCCTGTTATTAAATAAATATGTCATGGACTTTCCTGATCAGATGCCTCAAAGTAGTCAACCCACCCATCATTGCATAAGTATATTCATAGCATGAATTTCTCTTACTTTGTCTATAAAGAAAGGGATTGCCCGTAGAGACGCACGCCGTGCGTCTCCGCGATGCAGGTCCAACAAAAAATAATCCCGTAGTTATGTGCATTTCCATTCGGTGTGCTGAGACGTACGCCGTGCGTCTCTACAGGGTACTGGTGTATAATTAATTATAAATTTCTACTTAACTTATTACTTACCACCTAATACCTCAGGAATTACCCGAACAACGCTCTTTAAAAAAATCACTGATATTTCCCTGACGAGGCATATTCAGTTTTTTTCTGATGTATGTTTTTCGGTATTGTATGGTAGAGGCCGCATTATTCAAAATAATCCCGATCTCACTATTAGAGAGTCTGGCAATAGTCAGACAACATATTTTAAAATCGTGGTCGTTCAATACAGAGAACTCCTCTCTTATTTTATTGAACAGATTATTATGCAGACTATTCATGGTTTCGTACAGACTGTCCCAATCCATAACTTCCTGATCATATACGATCTCATGAAGTTTCCTGACGAAACGACTGTTGGTTGCATTATGTACCATATAATTCTCCAGCAACGCCACCTTTTTCAGGAGATTGAAGTGTTTCAATACTATATTCTTCAAACTCTTTTCCTGCTCGTTATATTCCAGAGACATTTTCTGCAAATGTAAGATAAGATTGTTTGCCAGAGTAAGGTTTCTTTGCTGTCTGTACATACAGACACTGCAAACAGACAAAAGGATCGTAAATATCAAGCCTACTATTATATAACGTTGTTCCCGAATGGTTAAGATCATATTCCGATTTTGTAATTCCTTCACGTGGAACCTTTGTTGTATTTCCAACATAGATTCATTGAAATTGGTATCAAAAAATTTATTCATATAGAAAAAATTCTTTTTATAATAGTCTAAAGCCAGTACATATTCTCCTCTGTTTTCTTCATAAGAAGACAGAAAAGCATACATAGATAACATGAGAGCTATATCATCTTCTTCCTCAGCTAATTTTAATGCCTCATCCAAATATGCATATACTTTTTCAGAATTATCTACATTTACTTCTGCAAGATTGAAGTTAATCCGGGCTAATTGAGAATGAGTTAGAGGATAGTTCAGAGTCTCTTCCAAATAATGGTGAGCCTTTTGATACTCTCCGGATATTCTATAGGCAATAGTTAAATTAATAATTATATTTACTCTCTGAGAATCACTACTTAAATAGGGCAAAAGTTCTATACATTTATTATAATATGAAAACGCACTATCTATATGATTCTCTACTAAAAAAGTATTCCCTATCTGATGATTAGTAAATATCTCACTATCTATGTCTTTTATTTCTCGAAAATATGCTAATGAATTGTGATACTTTTCCCGGGCTTCATCCATAAAAATTTGTTTTTGCAACATACGCCCCAATGTATTCTGGATCAGCCCCTTCTGTTTAGCATGGATTCCGTCAGAAAGTTTCTCAGCTTTCAAACATTCCTCCATCGCTTCCCCATATTTAAATTGCTCCTCATACACAAGTGCCGAATAATAATAGATAGCCGAAGCCATAGCCGGATCAGACTTATCATAAATCCCTCTTAAACAAAACAAGGAAGTATCCTGAGACAGGTCTTTATGGAGTTTGTCTTTGATCTGTACACTTAACAACTGATACAAATGCTGGTCCCGGATTTTCATTCGTTCCACATCTGTAATAGAATCCAAATAGAGAGCCGCACTATCCGGAAATTCATCTACTAACCTTTGCGCGGTAGCAAGATACATTTTATCCGGATTCTTGAAGTAACAGGCAGAGAAGAGACAGATACTTGCAAGTAATATCCCTACAAATGTTTTTTTCATGTTATGTGTTCTTAAGAATATGAATACAGGTTTCCGATCCACAAAGATAAGAGTTTTCGGGCTATCTATAAAAAGATGGATTTTACTAATAAGTCAGCCAGGTTTTCCCCATAGAATGCCATTATTTTTTCAATAAGTTGCCACTGTTCTGCCAGCGCG
>Ga0192241_10507_pt1 | contig 17826 bp, 20 predicted proteins | sample Koala_Koa27_I3_FD_131239 | JGI IMG/M metagenome (GOLD analysis project Ga0192241, IMG submission 131239) | Enriched cells from koala feces incubated with labeled cellulose particles, San Francisco Zoo, California, United States - Koala_Koa2-7_I3 ... | reverse complement strand
CAGATTTTGATATTGCCATGTAGAGAAAGGGCAGCTATATGGATGTTATAGAACTGAAAGACCTGATTATTGCAGAGGATGATATTTCAAGGGATGGCGGGAGGTATCCTGAGTATACGGCAACTATGCTGATTGTGATTGAGAACTATTATGCGGGATTAGCAAGGGGATACCTTCAGACATTTTTTAAAGAAGAGCCTTTTTATTTCTGGGGCTTGGATAATATGTTACTCCAGATTGAGAATGTTATGGACATGGTAGGTTACCCTTGTAAATCCAATGAATATCGTCATATGCGAAAAGCTAATACTGCTAGACAGCAAAAAAAGGAACTGACAGACAGAACAAAAAGATTGAGGGAGGAACTGGTAGGATTTAATCCAAATCAAGTGTGCCTGGTTAAAAAAAGTGTGTTTTTTCAATAAGGATATATTCCAGACGGAATGCAAGCATTCAAGGAATTCTTAAGAATTATAGAGGTAATGTAGGCTTCCGAAGTGGAATGGATGTCATACGTGTCATCCATGAATGCTTGGAAGAGGAAGTGTGGGGAAAAGATGATTTGTGACAATGGTTGGATTGATATACATGCACATATCTTACCTGGTGTGGATGACGGAGCATATGATTGGAATGAGGCCACAGCATTATTAAAACTGTCATACGGACAGGGAATACGGCACATCATTGCTACTCCACATTTTACATATGGTCAGGACGTAGGGATGCTTAAGGAGTTAAGTATATGTCTGAAGCAGAAGGCGAAAGTCATAGCAGATGATTTTGATGTTAGTCTAGGCCAGGAAATTATGTATTTTGAAGATCTTATGGAATATCTGAATCAGGGAAAGGCCCTTACCTTGTCTGGCAGCAGATATGTGTTAGTAGAATTTAAACCATCGGATAGTCTGGGCAGGATAAAGAGAGCTGTGCGTCAGTTGATACAGGCCGGCTATTTTCCTGTTATAGCTCATGTGGAGCGTTACGGTTGTCTCTTAGAACAGGAAGGCGCGGAGGAACTGGTTGAATATGGGGCATATCTTCAGATAAATGCCAGGAGCCTAAATGGAGGATGGATGGATAAAAAGGCACGATGGTGTAAAAAGAACCTTAAAAAGGGAATGATTCAATTTATTGCAACGGATATGCATAATATATTAGACCGTTCCCCGGATATTAAAACAGCAGTTTCGTGGATGGAAGGTAATATGGGGAAGAGCACATTTGCTCAGATTACCGGAATTAATCCAGAATTTATTCTTCGAGACAGAATGTTATAGCAAAAGAAAAAGTATGGAAAAGGTAACTGTAATGGAAAACAAAATGTATGAAGACAGAAATGAAGACGCAATTGAGATTGATATAGTTGAACTGCTGTTTGCATTAAGGAAAAAACTGTGGATGATTATTCTGGCAGCAGTGATAGGGTGCCTTGGGGCGGGGATATACAGCAAAATAATTTTAAGCCCGGTTTATACATCCACTTCCATGGTGTATGTGCTGTCAAAGGAAACGACACTCACTTCCCTGGCTGACCTGCAGATAGGAAGCCAGTTGACAAAGGATTACAGTGTAATGATTACCAGCAGGCCCGTGCTGGAGGAAGTAATCGAAAAACAGAAACTGAGTTTATCCTATAACCAGTTAAAAAGTATGATCCGCATCTCAAATCCTGCCGATACCAGAATTCTTAACATGTCTGTGTCAGATACTGATCCGGTCAGGGCAAAAGCCATTGTGGATGCAGTAGCAAAGGCATCCTCAGACTATATTGGGGATATCATGGAAATGATACCGCCTAAAATCATAGAAAATGGTGTCGTGCCTGACAACCCCACCTCCCCTAACATAAAGAAGAACGCTGCTTTGGGAGGTCTTGCTTTATCCGTGGCGGCATGTGGATTTATTGCGCTTCAGGTCATCATGAATGACACCATCCGTTCAGAGGAAGATGTATCCCGTTATCTTGGCATCAGCGTACTGGCCGTTATTCCGGAGAATAACAGCGAGGAAAAGGATGACCCCGCAAAGGGCAGTGAAGGCAGGAGAAGCAGGAAAAAACGGAAAAACCAGGCAAAAAAGGGCTGAGAGGAGAAGTAAGACGTGGAACAAATTTTGAATCTGAAGAATACAGGTGAGAAGGACTATCATTTTGAAGAGTCCATCAAGACACTGAGGACTAATTTACAGTTTTGTGGAAGCAGCCTGAAAACAATCATGTTTACAAGTTCATTGCCCAATGAAGGAAAAAGTGAAATCACTTTTTCTGTCGGAGCATCCTTTGGAAGTATAGGAAAAAAGGTTTTACTGATAGACGCGGACATACGTAAATCTGTATTCATAAAAAGATATGAAATTAAAGGTAACCCCAGCGGGCTGTCCCAATATCTCAGCGGCCAGAAGACAATGGATGATATCTGTTATGCCACTGATGTGGAGAATTTCGACATGATTCTGGCTGGTCCATATTCCCCCAATCCGGCAGAACTTTTGGAAGACCCATTATTCAATGAATTATTGGAAAAAGCCAAGGAGAAATATGATTATATCATCATAGATACGCCGCCCATGGCAAATCTTATTGATGGAGCCATTATTGCCGGTCAATGTGATGGAGCGGTCATTGTAATCGAAAGCGGTACAATCAGTTACCATCTGGCCCAGAAAGTGAAGGCACAATTGGAAAAGAGCGGATGCCGTATTCTGGGAGCGGTCCTGAACCGGGTGGGGATGGACTACGAAAATGGATATTATAAAAAATATTATAGGAAATATTATGGTAAATACGATGGGGGGGGGGCGAAAATCAGGCTGTGGAAAACAATAGATAAAGGACAATATGAGACGGAGAAAAAACATTCGGTTCCAAAACTGTAAAAAAAGGATGGCTGCAGTCTTGGCATTGGCATCGGTTCTTACTGCATTTTTTCTTTACCGGACAGGCCAGCTGTATTTGGAAAAAAGAGCATTGGCAGAAGATGTCCTGCAGTGGCATCAGGAACAGGACTTTGATGGGGAAGAAAGTAAGATAGATAGAATAGAGTATCAGGGTAAACTTTTCCGCCGCAATACCTATGTCAAGGCAATCCTGTGCATGGGAATAGACAGGCCTGGAAGTCTGGAGGAAACCATGGTTGCCGGGTCCGGAGGCCAGGCAGATGCAATCTTCCTTGTTGCTCAGGATATAGCCAGGGATAAGGTTAAAATCCTGATGATACCAAGGGATACCATGACGGAGATAACCCTGACTGATTTAAGCGGCAATGTCCTGGGCAGGGATATACAGCACCTTGCATTAGGTTATGCCTATGGAGATGGCAGGGATAAAAGCTGCCGGTATATGAAGGAGGCAGTGAGTAATCTGTTAGGAGGACTGGCGATTGACGGCTACATGGCAATCAGCATGTCTGCCCTGCCAATCATGAATGATGGGGTGGGAGGCGTTACCGTTACCGTGGAGGAACAGGGGATGGAACGGGTGGATCCTGAATTCATTTACGGAAAGACAGTCACGCTTAAAGGCACGCAGGCAGAGGCGTATATCCGTTACAGGGATACCGGCCAGGCCCAAAGTGCATTGGGACGTGCGGAACGCCAGAAGTCTTATATAGAAGGGCTGCTTCAGGCTGCAAAGATAAAGTCAGGAACAGATGACAGCTTTGTGTCCGGACTGTTAAAGGAGATGGAACCCTACATGGTGACTGACATGACAAAAGACAGGTATATGGACATGGCCTTGGCCTTTTTAGGAGGCCAGGAACTGGGAATGACAGATATGCTGACACTTCCGGGAAAGGCAGTGGAGACCCCTATTTATGACGAATACCATCCTGATAAACCGCAGATCCAGCCGATTATCCTGGATATGTTTTACAGAGAGGAAACGGACGGCATGTATAAAGGAAAATAGGTATGAAAACCAATACTTATTATAAACATTCAATTTAATTCAAGAAAGGAAGGGTAAAGATTATGAGAAAAGGGATTACAACAATTGCGTTAATAGCTGCACTTGCAGCATCACAGGCAGTGATTTCCTTTGCCGCTATCAGTCCCGGTACAGGCCCGGTAATTGGTGGAGGGGATAGTGATTATGACATTGGGGAGAGGGTAGACAGTGTGTTAGGTGGAGGCGCCTCAGCAGGAAGTTCTACCGTAACCGGTTCAGGCCAGGGCTCCAATGCGGTTGGCATTGGCGTTGGCCAGGCAGTTGGGGAAACAACGGTTACAACAAACAGCAGGGGACAGGCTGTTGTGGGAAATACTGCACTTGAGTTTGTACAGGGAAGCGGCGGAGCTGTATCAGGGCTTCCTGAGACCGTAGTAAATGCCATTAATGGTATAAACAGCGGGCTGCCACTGAACCAGGTAATTTCTGATGTGGATTTAACTGGATATAACGCGTTGGTGGGCACCCATGCAATTGTGACGAAAGATGCAGTGACCAATGCAGAGAAAGCAGGACCGGTGGAAGTCCCGTTATATGTTCCGAATCTCGTTGATGGACTGGGGGAAGTGCAGGTACTCTTTTACAATAACCTGACAGGCACCTGGACCGTAATACAGCCAAGCAGGATTGATGCAGCGTCCAAGATGATTTGGTTTAATATTCCTAACTCAGGTACGCTTTCTGTAATATACAAACGATGACGCCCTGAATTATGGCACAAAAGGGGAATGTGAAAGTGAAAGGTAAAAACAAACTTGTATTAGAAAAATACCTTCCCCACAGTAAGAAGGTGAGGATGTGGATACTTTGGGGTTATGATATGGCCATGGTATGGATTTGCGCATGCCTGGCCCTGGGATTAAGATTTGACCTGAGTCTTTCCTCGGTTCCCATTGAGTATGCCAGGGAGATATGGAAGTACGGACTTTTGCAGATGGCCGTGGTGTCCCTTATATTTTATGCGGGACACCTTTACGCCATCATGTGGGGCGTTTCAGGCATCCGGGAGATGATGCAGGTCCTGCTGGCTTGCCTGGTTGCTGCTTTGGTGCAGTCCGTAGGGATTTTGTTATTTGATGCGCGTATGCCCAGGAGCTATTATGTACTGTGGTTTGTGCTGATGTCCGGAGCGGCCATGAGTGGAAGGGTCAGTTTCCAGGTACTTCAGAAAATTACGGACAGGATAAACCGCTTCCTTGAAAAAAGCATTCCGCCCCGGGTGATGATAATCGGTGCGGGAAAAGCGGGAACGCTTATACTTAGGGAAATGAAAGCCAGTGAAAAGGTCCATGGATATCCTGTCTGCTTGATTGACGATGACAGGGATAAACAGGGACGGGTCATTGACGGAGTATCCATTGTTGGTGACCGAAAGGATATAGCAAGGATTGTAAGGGAGAAGGAAATTGATGAGATTTATGTGGCCATTCCTACTGCTTCTCCTGAGGATATAAAGGATATTCTGAAAATCTGCCAGGGAACAGGATGCCAGGTCAAAATACTTCCTGGTGTATACCAGATCATGAATGGCGAGGTCACGATTTCAAGACTCCGGAAAGTGAAAATAGAAGACCTGCTGGGAAGGGAACTGGTAAATGTTAATCTGGATGAAATCATGGGCTATGTCAAGGGAAAAGTAGTGCTGGTTACCGGTGGAGGCGGTTCCATTGGCAGTGAGCTGTGCAGGCAGCTGGCAGGCCATAAGGTAAAACAGCTTATCATATTTGACATATATGAAAATAATGCTTATGAAATCCAGCAGGAATTAAAACGTAAGTATCCCCATTTGGATTTGGTGGTACTGATTGGCTCTGTGCGCAATACGAACCGTCTTGATTACCTTTTCCGTACATACAGGCCTGATATCGTCTACCATGCAGCGGCCCATAAGCATGTGCCTTTAATGGAGGACAGCCCCAATGAAGCAATCAAGAATAATGTGTTGGGCACTTATAAAACAGCCAGGGCCGCCATTAAATATAAGGCAAAACGTTTCATACTCATCTCAACGGACAAGGCAGTGAATCCAACGAATATCATGGGGGCAAGTAAGCGCCTTTGTGAGATGGTGGTTCAGATGAGCAATCAGAAGAGCAGTACGGAATTTGTTGCGGTCCGCTTTGGCAATGTGTTAGGAAGCAACGGAAGTGTAATCCCGCTATTCAAGCAGCAGATTGAAAGCGGCGGCCCGGTGACAGTTACGCACAAGGATATCATACGCTATTTCATGACAATTCCGGAAGCAGTAAGTCTTGTAATTCAGGCTGGCGCCTATGCAAAGGGCGGAGAAATCTTTGTACTGAACATGGGCAATCCGGTCAGGATTCTGGATATGGCTGAGAACCTGATCCGTTTATCCGGTTATGAGCCATACAAAGATATAGATATCTGTTTTACCGGATTGCGTCCAGGAGAAAAACTGTATGAAGAGCTCCTCATGGATGAAGAAGGATTACAGAAGACTGTAAATGACAGGATTTTTATTGGAAAACCAATTGAAATGGATTATGACCGGTTTGAAAGGGCGTTAAACCGGCTTGGGGAGGCAGCCCTTAGTGAAACAGCAAATGTGAGATGGATTGTGCATGAACTGGTACCTGAATACCATTATAAGAATATGGATTCAGACATTGCAGCTGCAGAAGCAGCTGCCAGCCGGGACTCTGCAGTTACACCTTTGAATCCGGAACGGTTTGCAGTACATAAGAAAATAGCAATGTATAATCTGGGAGTTAAGTAGGGGAAAGGGTATGAAAGCAGAATTGTCGCTTTGCCGCATTCTGGTGTCATACCTGTTATATTGTCGAAGTTTATCTGTGGAAAGAACAGCTATATACCTTGAATCGGATTAGGGTATTGGGATGTCCATGGAATGGCGAAGCATGCTCTTTTTAATCAATACTGTCTAATTCAGGTTGTAATATCGTTGCAGAAAAGAATCCTTAATTAAATCCCGGAACAGATTTGGAGGGCAGGGATGGAACGCTGGTATGCAGTGCAGGTAAGGACCGGAAGGGAAGAAGCAGTTCTTCAGTTGAGTAAAAAGATGATAGATGGATCTGTTTTGAAGGAATGTTTCATTCCATACTACGAACGTATGAAACGTTATCAAGGGGAATGGCATAAGGAACAATACATTTTATTTCCGGGATATATCTTCCTTGTTACAGAACAGGTGGATGAACTGTTCTGGGAACTGAAAAAAGTGCCGGGGCTTACAAAAATTCTTGGGGATGGAATGGAGTTTGTTCCTATAAAAGAGGAAGAAAAGGTGATTCTGCAGAAGATGGGAGGCAGTGACCATATAGCAGAAATGTCAAAAGGATACGTCATAGGTGATGTTGTTACTGTCATTTCTGGGCCTATGAAAGAAATGAAAGGGAAAATTAAATTTATTGATAGGCATAAAAGGCTGGCGGTTATTGAAATAGAAATGTTTGGCCGAAAGACAGAGGTGAGGCTGGGATTGGAGATTGTAATGAAACTCTCAGCGGATACGAGATTATTGGAGGATGATTATGAGAAAGATACCATTTAGTCCACCGGATGTTGGCGCGGATGAAATAAATGAAATTGTAGAGGCAGTACAAAGTGGTTGGATAACTACTGGACCTAGGACGAAGTTATTCGAAAAAAAAATAGCAGACTTTTGTAATGTGGATAAGGCAGTCTGTCTTAATTCAGCGACTGCGTGTCTGGAATCAATTTTAAGACTTTTGGGTGTTGGTCCTGGTGATGAGGTGATTACGTCTGCTTATACATATACGGCATCAGCAAGCCCGGTATGCCACGTGGGAGCGAGATTGGTAATGGTAGATGTGGCGAAAGATAGTTTTGAGATGGATTATGATTTAGTGGAAAAGTCGATTACTGACAAAACCAAAGTTATTATACCTGTGGATTTAGGTGGTATCATGTGTGACTACGACAAGCTATTTGAAATCGTCCAAAGAAAAAAAAATAAATTTTGTCCATCTAATAAACTTCAGGAATTAATAGGAAGAGTCAGTATAGTTTCAGATGCAGCCCATGCCTTTGGGGCCAGCAGAGATGGAAAAATTTGTGGTGAGTTATCAGACTTCACAAGTTTTTCTTTTCATGCTGTGAAAAACCTTACAACAGCAGAAGGAGGGGCATTAACATGGAGACACATTGATGGAATAGATGATGATTGGATTTATAATCAGTTCATGTTACTTTCTCTGCATGGGCAGTCAAAAGATGCGTTAGCTAAGACAAAGTTAGGCTCATGGGAATATGATATTGTTTCACCAGCTTATAAATGTAATATGACAGATATTACCGCTGCTATGGGACTGGCGCAATTGACACGATATAACGATATGATGAAAAAAAGGAAAGAGTATATAGGTATGTATGATGCTGCTTTTAAACCGTTAGGTATCAAGGTTTTAAAGCATTATACGCCAAATTATACATCGAGTGGGCATCTTTATATGATACGGATACCTGGCATCAGCTGTGAAGTTCGCAACAACATTATTACTAAACTGGCTGAGCGTGGGATTGCAGCAAATGTCCATTATAAACCACTGCCAATGATGAGTGGATATGCGGCTATGGGTTTTGAGATAAAGGATTATCCGAATGCTTACGGGGTATACGAAAATGAGATTACCCTTCCGTTACATACATGTCTCGAAAAAGAAGATGTTTTATATGTAATAGAAAACATGAAAGAGATTTTGGATGAAATAGACAGAGGATAAATATATGTATGAGCGTTGTTTTAAACGAATAATAGACATAATATTATCAGTTCTGGGGCTGCCTGTTTTTGGACTGATTTATATAGTTGTTGCACCCTTGATTATACTGGATGATGGTTTACCGGTTTTCTATAATGCATTAAGAGTCGGAAAAAATGGGAAACTTTTTAAGATGTATAAATTCCGCTCCATGAAGAAAAGTGCTCCTGATATTCGACTGGCTGACGGTTCCACTTATAATGGCGTTGATGATCCGCGTGTCACCAGAGTGGGAAGGTTCTTACGTAGTACCAGTATAGATGAAATTCCTCAGATTCTAAACATGTTGAAAGGGGAGATGAGCCTCATTGGACCGCGACCGGATCCCCCGGATTGGTTGGATCGATATCCACCCGAAGTGAGGATATTTTTACAGGTACGTCCAGGCTTAACTGGATATAGCCAGGCATTCTTCCGAAATTCGGTTGATGGTAACGAAAAAATGAAAAATGATGCGTATTATGCAAAGCACTGTACGTTTTTGATGGATTTAAAAATATTTTTAAAATCCATTATAGTTGTTTTGGGGCATGAAAACACATATAAAGATATGTCGCAGAATCAGATGGATGAAACTGAAAAAGAAAAACTAAAGATATTGGAAAAAATATGAAAAAATATAAAACGAAAGTTTTTGAAATGGGAAGTGAATATGATTGGGAATCAAATAAACCATATGTGCTTGAATCAACAGATAATGTTTTATATGACATACGGGATGATAGGATTAAGTGTTTAAGAAGTGGACGGGACGCAATTCGTTATATAGCCAGATTACATAAAGAGTCTTATGCCACAGTATTAATGCCTGCGTTATGTTGTACATGTATGCCGAAGTCTTTCGAAGATGAAGGATATAAGGTGGTCTTTTATCGCTTAAATCATGATTTATCGATTGATTTAAACGATGTACGAACGAAAATCAAGAAAAATTCCCTTTTTTTGTATATGAATTATTTTGGTCAGCCTGCAGTCTGCTTGGATGGCTTAGAGGACATTATTAGAAATACTGAAAATATACTCACAATTGAAGATGTTACTCATGATTTTTTGGGCCGGACAGTAGAAAGTTTTGAAGCATATTATACAGTCTGCAGTATTAGGAAGTGGTTTGCTATACCGGACGGAGGCATATTACTATCAAGGAACCCTATCAGAAAGATATCCCTGGATAAAGATTCATATTTTGCAGATATGAGAAAAGATGGATTAAAACACAAAAGCTGTTATCTTCATAATGGCGTAAAAAAAGAAAAGGAATATTATCGTGAGGTGTTCAGGAAAGCAAATGCCTATATTGATGGAATAAATAATATTGTTAGGATGGATTATGAATCAGAGAGGCTGCTACAATGTATGGATTTAAAGAAAATGTATGCAGAACGTTGTAGAAACACAGAATTCTTACAAAATGAATTGAAAAATATCCCATGTATCCACTCCATGCTCAATAATCCAAGCAGAAGCACCCTTTATTATCCTATACTAACAGAAGTAAACCAGCTTGCTTTAGAAAAAAAGTTAAGCGAAAAAGGGCTGTATTTGCCTGTTATATGGCCGCTACCAGAGAAGGCCAAGGGTATATGCCCTGTTGCAGATTATATATCCACGCATATGCTTGCTTTTCCTTGTGATCACCGATATGCAATAGACGATATAAAATATGCAGTAGATATTCTGGAAGAAATGATGGAACAATAGATAGGAAGATACATATGAAAAAAATAATGATATTAGGAGCAAGTATACTTCAGCTTCCTGCGATTCTTCAAGCCAAAGAAATGGGGCTGGAGGTAGTGGTTGTAGATATGAATCCAGAAGCGGTTGGATTCCGGGAAAATGGAATTGAAAAGGAAATTATAAGTACCAATGATATTGATGGTGTATTAGAGGCGGCTATAAGGCATCAAATTAATGGAATTATGACGTTGGCCAGCGATCTGCCTATGAGGACGGTAGCAGTAGTTGCTGAAAAATTGGGATTGATAGGAATTTCAGGTGACACTGCATTGAAAGCCACGAATAAAGTTGCCATGCGTCAGGCTCTGAAAGAAGCAGGGGTTCCTATCCCGGTATTTTATTGTGTAAATACGATTGATGAATTCCATAAGATAATTAGAAGCTTCACAGGAAAATTCATTGTTAAACCAGCAGACAATTCAGGAAGCCGTGGTGTGTGCCTTCTTGAACATAATAAGGATTTGACTGCTGCCGATCAGGCCTTCCTATATGGTAAACATTTTTGTCATACCGGAGAAATGATTGTAGAAGAATTCATGGAAGGGCCGGAAGTAAGTGTGGAGACAATAAGTGTGGATGGAGTCTGCCATGTTATCCAGATAACGGATAAGTTGACTACAGGGGCTCCTTATTTTGTTGAAATGGGACATTCACAACCTTGTTGTTTTTCTGAGAAAATGAAAAGAGAAATTGTTAAGGTAGCGGTTGAGGCAAACAAAGCAATTGGAATTAAAAATGGGCCATCCCATACTGAAATTAAAATAACGTCAAATGGTGCAAAAATTGTTGAAATAGGTGCACGTTTAGGTGGTGACAATATAACAACACACCTTGTTCCTCTTTCAACCGGAGTAAATATGGTGGAATGCTGTATTAGGATTGCAATAGGTGAAAATCCAGATTTAAGCATCAAATATGATAAAGGCGCAGCTATCCGTTATTTTGATTCACCTAAAGGAGTAATACATAATATCATCGGTATCCCTGATGCTGAAAAGATAGATGGAATCCAACAGATAAGCATTGTTCACGGTGTAGGATACACAGCTCATGAAATTCACAATAGTATAGACCGTGTTGGTTTTGTGATAGCACAATCAGATAATGCCGAAAGTGCAGTTAAAGCCTGTAAAAAGGCAGTGGATATGGTAAAATTTCAAGTCGATGGAAATGAATGAGGGATGAGAGTCTGTGAAGATAGTAATGGCAACACCAGTTGTATATGACCGGACCAGTCCTTTTAATCATCTATTGCAAGATTTGATTGGGGCATTCCTGGAAGATGGTAATTCTATTGTGCGTCTGGTTGCATGTGAAGATAAAGAGGATACAGCTTTTAAATATGGTTATATAGGAAATGACATTGAATATCATTTGTATAAAAGAAAGAGCAGCAGACATGCCAATATCTTCTCAAGATATTTACGGGATACACTGACAAATATCAGGGAAGCTATTGGTATTTTAAGAATCAAGGGAGGAAATGTTCTGTTTGAAGATGTCTCCTATTCCTCCTTCTGGCCCATATTGGCAGCAAAAAGTAAAGGACTGCATGTTGTTGCAATGCTTCAGGATGTGTGGCCTGACAATGCGGTTCAAAGTGGATTGATAAAGGAGAAATCAATTTTATACAAATACTTTGAGGCATGGCAGCTATATGTGTATAGAAAGTCCGATAGGATTATATGTATTTCAGATGATATGAAATCGTTCATCGTGGATAAAGGTGTGGATGAAAAAAAGATTGAAGTTATTTATAATTGGGGATACTCAGATTCTACTGTAAATATTTCCTGGGATAAAAATGAATTTGTAAAGAAATATGGGTTGGTTCCAGATGTGTTTTATGTGGTATATGCTGGAAATATTGGGAAAATGCAGAATGTGGAAATGATAGTAGAAACAGCCAGGAAACTAAAGGACAATAAAAAAATACATTTTTTAATTATTGGGGACGGGGTGAACCGGGAGGCGATTGAGCAGCGGATACGTACTTATCAGCTTATGAATGTTACGATGTTACCAATGCAGCCTAGTGAATTAGCAACCCATATTTATTCTGCGGCCGGCGTGAATATCATTCCGTTAGTACCTGGTGGAATTAAAACAGCCATGCCCAGTAAAACTGGAATAGTGCTTTCTTGTGGAAGACCGGTTATATTCTGTTTTGGTAAAAATACATCTTTTGAGCATAAATTCAGACATCGGAATATACCTATCAGAATTACTGGATATGATGTTAACAAATTGGCAAATCTAATCTGCGAGTTGTCAATGCAGCCATCATCTGATTATAACAATGGATTCATGGAGTTTTTTCGTCCTTCGGTAAATATCAGAAAATATAAAGAAATGGTAAGATTTTAAGAGGAGATTTATGAGGCTTGCGATTTTAACAAATATTCTGACTCCATATAGAATGCGGTTTTATAACGAATTAAATACTCAGTTAAGACTCATGAATGGAGAATTATGTGTATATGTGATGACAGATGAACTACCTTTACGTCCTTGGACCTATGAAGATTTAAAGGAAAGCTTTACACAACTAATACCAGGTAAGAAAATTCTTATACGTGGAATGGATTTCATATATAATCCGTCTATAACCAGGGAAATAAAAAGATTTCTTCCGGATATAGTTATAATAGCAGGTTCATGGACTTATCCAACGGTTTGGAAACTTTTATGTAGTAAAAGAAATAATAACGTCCGTTACTTCTTCTGGGTTGAATCACATGAACGGAGGGCAATGAAAGCTAAGTCATCAAATAAATGTGTTTCTGTTTTTAAGAAATATTTATATATGAAGTTCGATGGATATTGCCTGCCTGGGATTTATGCAGAGGAAGCAATGGACCATTTTATAGGAAACCATGGACAAAGGCTCAGACTTCCCAATCTGGTTGATGATGTATCTTATCAAAATGCCATATCAAAACGGAAAGATGCATATGAATTAAGGTTAAAGTATGGTATTCCTGTAAAGAAAAGGGTGTTTTTTTGTCCTGCAAGACTGCTTAAACTCAAAGGATTGGATTTATTTTTGAAAAGCGCAGGTAACGTTAAAGGTATATCCAATGCTTGTTTTTTATTAGCAGGGGAAGGACCTATGAAGAAGGAACTTCAAGATATTGCGGACAAGCAAAACTTGGATGTGCATTTTATGGGATATTGTAATCAAGATACGGTGATAGAATTTTATGCGTTATCTGATTTTTTCTTTCTGCCATCATTACAGGACTGTAATCCACTGTCCGCAATTGAGGCGGCATTTGCAGGTTTACCTTTATGTGTATCTATATATACAGGGAATAGCCCGGAATTAATACAACCATATAAAAATGGTGTTGTATTTGATATCCTGGATCCGGAGGAAGTTCAAGATTGCATATATTTTTTACTAAATGCATCGGAAGAGTGGGTGAGTAATGCCGGTAGGGAATCCCTTGCAATTGCACGGAACTCTTTTTCCTGTATGAATGAGACAAAAAAATTTTTAGCACAGTTACAAGATGGATAAGGGTGATGGGGACATGGGAAAATTATTGGTTACAGTTGATCATCAATTTATACGTACACCCGATGGTAAGGTTTGGGTAAAGACTATTTATGGATATGATTTTTGGAAACGTTACCTAAAGGTTTTTGATGAAGTGCGGATTGCCTGTAGAATTAGTGATGTGTCAAGACTTAACGAAGAGATGATGATTTCCAGTGGGCCTAATGTGGAGTTTTTTCAATTGCCACATTATCGGGGACCGAAAGAGTTTGTATTACGTTATTGGAAAATAAGAAAAGCAATGGTTGGAATCGCAGCTGGTTGTAGTTGTGCTCTTTACCGTATTCCAAGTCCGATTGCCAATGCTGTCCACAATGAGGTAAAAAAGAAACATCTTCCCTGGGCAGTCGAGGTTGTAAATGATCCCTGGGATACATTTGCTCCGGGAGCATATAGGGGGATATCCAGACCATTTGTAAGAATTTATTTCTACTGTCAGGTTAAATTTATGGCAGGTAATGCTGATGGTGTTTCCTACGTAACACGTTCTGCTCTGCAGAAGAGGTACCCTTCTTATGTAAAACGGCATAAAGAAAACCATATGCATTTTGAAAGCTTTTATTCTTCAATCATATTAAATAGAGATTTCTTTTATTATGACCGTAAGGTTCCTCATGATCAATTTACAATTGTCCATATTAATAGCTGTATTACAGACTATTCTAAAGGACATGATGTAGTAATACGCGTATTAAATATTTTGAGGAAGAACGGGATGAACGTGTATGTAAAGTTTATTGGAGATGGGCCTATGAGGTCTGAATTTCAAAAGATGGCGTTATCTTATGAAGTTGCCGATTATATTGAGTTCACAGGACTATTGTCTGGTGTACAAGCTATCAGACAAGAATTATTGGGGGCAGATTTGCTTGTTTTTCCCACAAAAGGAGAAGGTCTTCCCAGAACCGTCATCGAGGCAATGGCTGTAGGGTTACCCTGTTTATCCACACCGGTAAACGGAATACCAGAACTTTTACCGGCGGAATGCCTGTTCAGTCAGCAGGATGATGAAGCATTTGCAAAAAAGGCATGGGATATACTGACTACTCCCGATTTGTATCAGAGATTAAGTAAACAGAATCTTGAGACAGCCGCCTCTTATGAATATGATGTACTAGCCGCCAGAAGGGATATATTTTATAAACAATTAGTAGATTTGGGAGAAAAAAAGAATGGATAGATATCGAATTATCGTTGCCCACTTTGGACAGCAGCATTCCTATAGGCTGGCATCGATGCTCAATCGTTGTGGCTGCATCTTCTCTTACGTGACTACTATTTATAGTAAGAAGAATAGGTTCATTGCTAAGGCTTTGCGACTATTCATTTAGTAAGGATAATAAAAAACGTATGGAAAAACGATAATGCGACAAAATTTGGGAAAAGTATATATGGCTTTGCACTAAGTATAAGAGTCATTAGGTACCTTAAGCAAACAAGTTTTGATATGATTATAGTTTATAATATATCAATAGGAATGTTGGCTATTCAATTTATGAAAAATAACAATATCCCCTATTGGTAGAGAGCGATAGAAGATTTGCTAAAGCAGGTGGAAGTATTAAAGAAACTATAAAAAGATATTTTATAAATGGTGCTAAGGGATATTTTAGTAGCAGTCAAATGATAAATACTTTTTGGAATATGGTGCAAAAACAGATAGAGATACCATATATCTACTGCCTCAGAAATGAAATGTTCTCGAGTTTTTCGAGACTAATAAATTATTGAACAATTGACTGAGAATAGGGATAAATATTTATGAAGAATATCTTGATTATTTGTGAAAAATTTGCTCCTGAGAACACTGTCGGAGCAACTAGAATGACGAAAATAGCTAAATACTTAAAATTAAGTGGAAAATATGAAGTAACAGTTGTTACGAGAAAATATTCTGGGGTGGCTGATTCACTTTTACAAAAAGATATACAATATATTGATAAGTTCATATATGCAAGTGAGGGATGGTTTGGAAGGAAGGTAAAGAATGCATATACCTATAAATCAACATCAAAAGGCTATGCAGATGAAAAAAGAAAGCAAGCAAGTATACTTGCACAAAAGGATATTAAAGCTTATTTTATTGCATTGAAAAAAAGTATTGTTTCAGTAATAAGTGTATTAATTACCGAAATAATAGCACGTAGTTATGCAAAAAACGCCACAAATGAAATAAGAAAGCAGAATTGTAAATATGATGTTATTATAAGTTCACATGGCCCCGAAGCAAGTCATTACATTGGAAGAAGCTGTAAGAAAATCCAAAATGATGCAATATGGATAGCAGATTTTAGAGATCAATTGTACCAAGGAGAAGCTACTTTTGGATTGTTGCGTTTGTGGTCAAAAACATATGCACAAAGGATTTGCCAGAAAGCAGACTGGTATACAGCGGTATCGAAAGGGTGTATGGAAAATATTTTTCCACCTATTGGATCTAATATGAAAGTCATTACAAATGGATATGATAAAGATGATGTTATTGGCATAGAGGGAAAGTATAAAAATTATGGAGTTCTAACTTTTGCATATATAGGTTCATTTCTTATAGGTAGACGTGATATTTCACCTGTATTTAGGGCGGTTCAGGAACTGGTTTTAGAGAAGAAAATTGATAAAAAAAAGATTCAATTTATTTATGCAGGGGATGATGAAGCAGAGTTTATTCTACAGTCTCATAAATATGAACTTGATTCATCTATTTTTTCATTAGGAAAAGTCAGGCGTGAAGAGGCACTTTCTTGGGAGATGAGTTCGGATATTTTGCTTCTTGCAGCTTGGAATACACAAGGTTATACAGGATCTCTACCAGCTAAATTTTATGAATATCTTAATTGTGGAAAGAACATAGTATGCTGCATTTCAGGTACTGCTGGTGAAAGTGAACTAAAATCTATTATTGAAAGTACTAATGCAGGTTTTTGTTATGAAGAATTCAGTGATGAAAAAGATGGAGTCGCTTTGAAAGAGTATATTATGAATGCATATAATATATTCTTTTCAACAGGAAAATTTGATAATAAGTATAATGTTGATGCAGTAAAAAAATACGATCATAAGATTCTATCTCTACAAATACAAGATTTAATTGAGAAAAGTGGTTAATGCTTTGTTAAGTTTAAACTTTAACAAAATTGAATTTCTCGTAATAAATTACCTGAATATTGTACGTATTTCATTCCAATTCCTATATATTAAAATCGGAAATAATTCGCCAGAGAATTTTTTGAAATTCGTTCGTATTTCTGAATATGTCTTAAGATGCAAAAAAATCCTTCCTGCGGAGGATGATCTGGAGGCATGTATAGAATTAGTAGGAAGGCAGCCAGGGAATGTGGAAGTAACGTACGCAGATATAACAGAGATAAAAAGGGATTTTAATTTCCAGCCTAAGACAGACCTTAGGGATGGGATGAAAAAATTTGTAAAATGGTATAAGAACTTCTATGTTAAGGGAATGCAGGAAAATGATTTGGAGTGATTGGAATCCATTCCGCAATGTTTCTCCTACGATTATGATAATAGCATTTGCTATCTGCTTATTGATGCCAAATATCCTGAATCATAATAAATTTATTTTAAAGAAAAATGAAAGATGGTGGTTAAGGGGCACTTTATTTTGGATATTTATCATTTTTAGTGCGACCTTAATAGGGAGGGAGGTTCAAGCCGAACCAAGAAAAAAACTGGAGTTTTTTTGGTGCCTGCGTCTTGCGCTACAGACAGGAAAGTTCAGATATTGGGGAGACATCATTGGCAATATTTTGTTATTTGTTCCTTGAACTTATACAATATTTTGCAAGACT
>Ga0192241_10499_pt1 | contig 17981 bp, 18 predicted proteins | sample Koala_Koa27_I3_FD_131239 | JGI IMG/M metagenome (GOLD analysis project Ga0192241, IMG submission 131239) | Enriched cells from koala feces incubated with labeled cellulose particles, San Francisco Zoo, California, United States - Koala_Koa2-7_I3 ... | reverse complement strand
TTGCCCGTAGTCGTATACCGCGCTCAGGCCGTCGTATATTTCGCTTGAAGGAAAAATGAAACCGTATTCCTTGCTGTGTGCAACCAGCTTTTTAAAGAGTTCTTCCTGTGTCATTTTTGATTAAATATGTTTTACAACATGCAAATATAGCCAAATTGTTGGAAGTACGTGCTTATTTAACTAAGGTAATACCGAATGTTAAGAATAACCGTCGGGCACTCCCCATGAAAATTTTGATGTAGCTTTCTTTACCCACACCAAAAACCGGGTACCGCTCATTTCTCGGCAGTGATTTAAAATACAGATTGTTTGCAGGTTCTGAAAAAAAACGTATCTTTGCACCCGCATTTAATAAACAAACTTTAATTCATTCATTATGAACAATTACGAAACCGTTTTCATTGCTACGCCGGTTCTCTCTGACACCCAGATGAAAGAACTTGCAGGCAAATTCCGCGGTGTCATCACCGAAAACGGAGGCCAGATCGTTCACGAAGAGGATTGGGGCTTGAAAAAGCTCGCCTATCCGATCGAGAAAAAATCTACCGGCTTCTACTACCTGATCCAGTTCCAGGCCGAAGGCGACCTGATCGCCAAACTGGAAACCCAGTACCGCCGCGACGAAAAAGTAATCCGTTTCCTTACTTTTAAAATGGATAAATACGCCGTTGAGTACGCAGAAAAAAGAAGAAACAAAAATAACGCTAAACAGGAGGAATAGTCATGGCCACACAATCAGAAATCAGATATTTAAATCCTGTCTCAGTTGACGTTAAAAAGAAGAAATACTGCCGGTTCAAAAAAAGCGGTATCAAATACATCGACTACAAAGACGCCGAGTTTCTGAAGAAATTCCTGAACGAGCAAGGTAAAATCCTCCCCCGTCGTCTGACCGGTACTTCCCAGAAGTATCAGAAAAAAGTGGCTACCGCCGTTAAACGCGCCCGCCACCTGGCTATCCTGCCGTTCGTAACCGATATGTTCAAATAAAAAAGGGAGAGAGAAGAAATGGAAATTATACTGAAAAAAGACGTAGATAACCTGGGTTACGCGAACGAGATCGTGAACGTAAAACCCGGATACGCCAACAACTTCCTGATCCCGAACGGCCTGGCAACCGCTGCCACGGCATCGGCTAAGAAAGTATTGGCGGAAAATCTCCGACAACGCGCCCACAAAGACGCGAAAATCAAAGCGGACGCGGAAGCGAAAGCACAGACCCTGCAGGAGGTTAAACTGAAATTCGAAATGAAGACCACCGACGGCGTGAAGATCTACGGATCGGTAACTCCGGCGATGATCGCGGAAGCTATCGTAGCACAAGGTTTCGAAGTCGATAAAAAACAGGTAAGTGTGGAATCGATCAAAACCGTCGGAACTTATACCGCAACGGTACGCGTACATAAGGAAGTCGCGGCTGAAATCCCGGTTGAAGTCGTTGCTATCAACGACGCGCCGAAATCGGAAACCCCGGCAGAAGCCGCTCCGGCTCAGCCAAGCGCGGAATAATCCGCATCCATAAAAATGCGAAAGGCTGTCCGAGGACAGCCTTTTTTTTTATATACTACATACTCCTTTATATCTCTGAATTTTTGACTCGGTACACGTTTCCCGTTTTACAACCTGGCAGCAATAAAGGGGAGATCATCCCTTTTTTTACACCTTCCGGATCGGTTTTTTATTCCGGCAAGCCTCTATAATCAACAGTCGTTTCACTATCCCCGGGCAGGGTGGCGGTCTGCGCGATCGACTGAAGCTGACGGACATAATTACGCTTGTCGTATTTCGGAGAGAACACATACGTGTCGATCGTCACCACTTCACGAGTGGTTGCATTGACGGTAGAATATGAGGTGAACGGCCCTCCCATAAAGTCACCGGCAACATCCCAGAAACCTTGTGTCATAAACCACAACCGATCATCCGGGAAATAAGTCTGTGTCACTTCCGGAATAAAAACGTCGCTGGTCGACATATAAGAACCCTCTGTCGGTCCGGGAATTAACGAAACGAATTCATTCCTGCGTTCGTAGAGGTATTCCGGCGTAAAGGTGTTGCGGCTGTCCAACGGGTACTTATAAATAATAATCCCCTGACTGATAAGCGGTAATTCGTACGAAATCCAGATGAAATCCGGATGTTTCGAACGGATTTTGTACCCTTGCGGGATATTGATCATCACCCCGACATGGTCGAATACCTCTTTTTGGATTTCCCGATCCACATACCGGTTAGCCCGGCTGATAAAACGTTTCTGTTCCTCCGTATCGAAAAACTTCTGAAGCGCTCCCCGGTGTTGATCCATATAAGCCACAGTAGCAGCATTGTCCGGTCCGGTAATATTAATAACGATCTGATTTTCCGCCCATTTATTATATTCCGCTTTTATAGACGGCTCGGCGTATTCCGGCCCGGTCCGGTAAAACAGCAAGTTGCGAAACTGTTTCAATAAATTGGAAAAAGCGCCGGGTTGGGCCTGATAGAGTGAATAAAGCGGTTCGTATTGGCTTACCATCGGGAAGGGCTCCCACAAAATGGACTTTAAAGTATCTCCCGGATAGCCGTTCCACACATCGTCGTTCATGATAACGAAAACTTCGTACGGCTTACCGGTAGCATCTTTCTTGTAATCTGATCCCGAATTACATGCGACTCCGGTGAACAGGATGGCGGCCAGGAAAAGCAAGCCTATATAATTTCTTTTCATAGTCCTCAAAGATTAAAACAAGATTAAAATGAGATTAGAAAACAAATATACATCTAATTTTTTATTTTCCGCTCATTTGACGGTAAAATCCTCGGATAAAACAACCGCCCGGAGAGTTCTCCCGATAAAGTTGGTTTAAAAGTTGTACGGGTAACTCATAAAAGCATTATGGCGAATTTTAAGGAAATCATATCCGGCAGTCAACCGGTGGTGGTCGATTTTTATGCTTCGTGGTGCGGCCCCTGCAAGCTAATGCATCCGATTCTGGAAAAACTCAAAAGGGAGTTGGGTGACCGTTCACGGATACTGAAAATCAATATCGAATCAACGGATAATGCCACTTTGGTAAAACAGTATCATATACGGTCAGTTCCCACGCTCTACGTGTTTAAGAACGGAGAAATCGTTTGGCGCCATACGGGTGCTATCGGATTGGAACCGCTGCGTGAAATCATAGAGAAATATTCGGAAAAAGGCTGTCAATGACAGCCTTTTGTATTCGACTAAATTAACATTCATGGACGGGAATTTCCAGACCCTCCCTCAGCTCATCAAAGGTCAACCCTTTGACATTGGGTACCCCCATACTTGCTTTGGAAAGCTTGGAAAGGTCCCCGACGGCCAGACATCTCATGCCGGCCCGTTTTGCCGCTTCAATTCCTTCGGGCGTGTTTTCTATCGCCACACATTCGTCCGGGGTCAATCCAAGGTGATTCATTGCTCTCAATAGCGGTTCCGGGTCCGGCCTTTCGGCTACGGTCGAAGGATCGACGATATAATCGAACAGGCTGTATAATCCCACACTGCTTAGTACCGACTCCGGTCGGCAATCAGTCGCCGTAGAAGCCAGCTTAATGCCATGACGGTGAAGGTCTTTTATGAAATCCAAGGCGCCTGGCAGGATCGAATCCGGCATCTGGCGGCTTCCGTACTCCCAAAAAGTACGGGTATTTTCATGCATCCTTTCCCGATTTCCTTCGGTGTCGATACCGGTTGTTCCGCGAACGGGAGTCGCCGCGGTATCCAGAGAGTTATCACCCAGCATATCCACCATGTCATCCACCCCCGTTCGGCGCTCTTTGGACGGAGAGACTATCGTGTAATTCAAATCAAACAAACAGGCCTTAATCATAACTTTACTTTTAGATTTCAGACGTTTACACTCAAATTCCAAACCAAAGTTGAAATAACATTAAAATATGGCCCGGTTTTAGGATTTCTCCAAATAAAACATCTATCTTTGTTTTGATGGTGAAAAATATCGCATATCATTTTCTGGTTCTGACAGCCATTATTGCAGTGGTTATCAGTGTTGCTGTTCCGCATCACCATCACGGTGACGAAACAGTCATTTGTATGGGCAATGATCTGCATGCTTATGAATCCGATCACTGCTGCGATTGCTGTGCGTCGGAAGAAACCGCATCAAAGGGAGATTGCTGCAACCTTAAAAACAATCTGATAACATACCAGAGCGATTCCCGTAAAGAACATTTCAATTGTGATTGCGACTCTCCACAGCATTTTCGTGGCGGCGACACGTTCATATTAATTTCATTTTTACTTGATGATTCACTTCTTCCGGTTAAACTTCCGGACGAGAGTTATAATTTTACACCCTATACAAATCTTTACCATTCCGTACTTACGGAGTGCCATATCGGCCTTCGTGCCCCACCGACCACTTAATATTTCAGACAGGTAATTGCCCGATTCCCGGCAGTTCGGAATTTAAACTGAAACTATTAAGCAAAACTCATGAAAACCAGAATATTATTTATATGCCTGATCTATGCAGGCTTTGTTTCTTGCGGACAACAGAACAATCATTCCCAACCGGAGACCCCGCATGTCCACGCCAATTGCAGTCATGACTATAGCCATGAAGGCCATTCTCACGACGGCCATGACCATGGGCACGACCACAGTGCGGATCAAAAGCAACATTCCCATGACCACGACGATCATACGAACTGCGACCATTCCCACGCGGATCATGATCATAATCACGGCCACTCACATTCCCCGGCGGGCTCCCCTTCCCACGACCATGATGATCTAATTGAAATCTGCCCGGAAACAGCGAAAGCAGCAGGTATCACTACGGCACAAGTAACACGAAAGCCGTTTGCCCAGGTAATCCCGGCCATCGGTGAAATTCTCCCGATGCAAGGAGATATCGTTACCGTAACGGCCAAGAATGAAGGGTTTGTTTTATTGGACTCCAAACGGGTATTCTCCGGCACAGCGGTCCGCAGCGGCGAAAAGGTAATGGTCATTACCACACAGGGCATCACCCAGGACAATTACACGGAAACCTTGCTTCAGGCAGAAATCGCATACAACAATACCCGGCAGGCCTACGAACGTAACCGGGAGCTGTATCGGGATAAATTGGTAACGCTCACCGAACTACAAAACAGCGAAGCCGAATTCAAAGCCGCCGAACTCCGCTATAACAACCTGCGGACAGGTTTTGAAAAAGACGGTTTACGGGTCACCGCACCCACTTCGGGATACGTGACCGAAATGCTGGTCAATGAGGGGGATTTCGTTTCCCTCGGAAAACCGTTATTTACCGTATCCAGGAACCGGGATGTCGTTTTGCGTGCCGAAGTATCCCCGCAATACATGTCCCTGCTGCCCAAAGTGGTGTCGGCTAATTTCCGAACTTCCGCTTCAGGTGCGTTTTACTCCGTCACGGATCTCGGAGGTAAAATCACTTCTTACGGACGCAGTGTAGAGAGTAGCTCTCTGCTGGTCCCGGTCTATTTTTCCATTCCTTACAGTCCGGAATATCCGGCAGGCTCTTATGCGGAGATTAAACTGCTCACGGCAGACGGAAACAATTACATCGTCATACCCAAGGAGGCAATTATCGAAGATTTTGGCCATTATTTCGTATACGTTGCGGATGAACACGGTTACGAGCGCCGGGACATCCGCATCGGCGGAAGCAACGGAATCGACACGCAGGTCATCTCCGGCCTTACCGAGGGAGAAGAAATCGTGGTCACCGGGGCAAACCGGGTGAAACTGGTCGAACGGCTGGGAGCGCTGGGAGCCGAAGCCGCGCATGCGGGCCATAGCCATTAATCTTATTTGATAACCTGTTAAAAACAAATTGTTATGCTGAATAAGATTATCGACTATTCCCTGCGGAATATGCCCGTGATCATTACCCTTACGGTGGTACTGGTCATTGCCGGCTATTTTGTCGGACGGGATATGGAAATCGACGTATTTCCGGATTTAACGGCCCCTACCGTGGTGGTGCTTACCGAAGCCAACGGCATGGCCCCGGAGGAGGTGGAACGGAGTATTACGTTACCGATCGAAACCGTAGTCAACGGCGCGGCCAATGTCCGCCGGGTGCGCTCGTCCTCACAAGTCGGACTTTCTACGGTTTGGGTGGAGTTCGACTGGGGCGTAGACCAACTGAAAGCGCGCCAGATCGTTTCCGAAAAACTACAAGCCGTTACCGAACAGATGCCGCAAGGTGTCGAAATGCCTGTTTTGGCTCCCCAATCTTCCCTGTTAGGGGAAATCTATACGTTCGGTATTACGGCAGACGGGGTGACCGATCCGATGGATCTGCGCACGTTGGTTACCTGGAATATTCGTCCGTTGCTCATGTCGTTGGGAGGGGTAGCGCAGGTCACCTACCTCGGAGGTGAAGAAAAGGAATACCAGCTCCGGCCGCAACCCGAAAAAATGAAATATTACGGGGTAACGCTGGACGAGCTGATCAGTGCCGTAGAGGGCGCAAACTTCAACGCTTCGGGGGGTATTTTAAACGAGTACGGCAATGAATACGTTGTCCGGGGCATGGGACGCGCGTCCACTACGGATGAAATCGGGGCGATGCTGATCAAACGCGAAGATGACCGTTCGGTAAGAATCCGGGATGTCGCTGAAGTGGTGATCGGTGCGGCTCCCAAGATCGGCGACGGCTCCTACTGCGGTATTCCGGCTGTGATCGTTACCATTACCAAACAACCCAATATCAACACGCTCGAACTGACCCAACGGATTGAAGCTTCCCTGGCACAAATCGGGACCACACTGCCGTCCGACGTGACCATTCATTCCGATATTTTTAATCAGGGAGAATTCATCGATGTGGCCGTGCGAAATGTCGGAAACGCCTTACTGGAAGGCTCGGTATTCGTGATCATCATCCTGTTTTTCTTCCTTTGGAACTTCCGGACGACGGTAATTTCTCTCACCGCGATCCCGGTATCGCTGCTGGTAACGGTGATTATCCTCAAGCTGTTGAATATTTCGATCAACACCATGACGCTCGGAGGGATGGCCATCGCTATCGGTTCACTGGTAGACGATGCGATTATTGACGTAGAAAACGTTTATAAACGGCTGAAAGAGAATAATGCCTTGCCCCAGGAACAACGTAAACCGGTGTTCAACGTCGTATTCGATGCCTCGATCGAGATCCGTTCCTCTATTTTAAACGCCACCTTAATTATTATCGTCGCGTTCGTGCCGTTGTTTTTCCTGAGCGGCATGGAGGGAAGAATGCTTAAACCACTCGGTATCTCTTACACTGTCGCCCTTTTTTCCTCGCTGTTGGTGGCCATGACGCTCACTCCGGTTATGTGCCGGCTGCTGCTCGCCTCCTCGAAACAATTGTCCAGGGAGTCCGGACATAAGGGCTTATCGGTATGGCTGAGGCCATTCTATGAAAAAACCCTGGGTTGGGTATTGACCCACCGGTTATCAATAATGATCTTCACCGGAAGTATATTTATTCTCTCTCTCGTCCTGTTTACCTCCTTCGGCCGGGGATTCCTTCCTCCGTTTAACGAAGGACAGATTACGGTGATGACCATGGCAACCCCCGGAATATCCATTGACGAGTCGAACCGAATCGGCAAGCAGGTAGAAGATGTCCTGCTTACCGTCCCGGAGATCACCGTAACCGCCCGCCGTACCGGACGCGCCGAACTGGCCGAACATTCCCTGGGCACGCAGGTTTCGGAAATTGACGTTCCCTATACCCTGTCCAGACGGACTAAAGATGAAATGGTGGCCGAAGTCCGGGAAAAAATGGCGGAAATTCCGGGAATCGTCACCGAAATCAGCCAGCCGGTTAGCCACCGGATCGATGCTATGTTGTCGGGAACCGGAGCCAATATTGCCATTAAACTCTTCGGCGACAACCTGCAAACACTCTACGCAATCGGTAACCGGATCAAAGCAGAAGTATCGGAAAGCGTGGCCGGGATCGGGGATATCAATGTGGAACAGCAAATTGAAACTCCTCAGCTTCAGATTATCCCGAACCGGGAACTGATGGCGCAGTACGGCATGACCATGCCCGAATTCAATAACGTGATCCTTTACGGGCTCTCCGGCCAACCGGTCGGCGAAATTTTCAAAGGAGGCTCTCAATTCGACCTGGTCATTCGTTTGGCGGACAGCTACCGGGGATCGATGCAGTCTATCCGGGATCTGTTTGTGGATGTGGCCGACGGACGGCGTGTACCGCTCAGTCAGGTGGCCGAAGTGGTCTCCACGGCAGGCCCGAACACCATTTCCCGTGAAAACGTCCAGCGCAAGCTGGTCGTTTCCGTCAATGTAGCCGGACGGGATGTGGGAAGCGTGGTCGATGATATCGCCCAAACGGTGGACCGATATATCGAATTGCCGGAGGGCTACCGGATCGAATACGGCGGCTCTTTTGAAAGTGAGAAAGCGGCTTCCCGTACCCTGTTGATGACCTCACTGCTGGCTATTCTCGTCATTTTCCTGCTTTTGTATCAGGAATTCAAGCAGATCCGCCTGGCCGTGATCGTGATGTTCAGCCTGCCGTTTGCCCTGATCGGCGGTATTGTGGCGGTATCGGCATCTTCCGGGGTGATGAGTATCCCGTCGATCATCGGCTTCATTACCCTGCTGGGAATCGCAACCCGGAATGGTATCCTGCTGGTATCCCGCTACCAGCACCTCATGGAGGAAGGCGAGACGTTGGATCAGGCTGTCCGCCATGGTTCTGCGGACCGTCTGGCACCCATCCTGATGACGGCGCTGACCTCCGCTCTGGCCCTCCTTCCGATGGCCCTGCAGAGCACCAAGGCCGGTAATGAAATCCAAAGCCCGATGGCAATTGTCATCCTCGGAGGATTAATCAGCTCTACCCTGTTGACCGTTTATGTGATTCCGATCATCTATTGGCGCGTCAAAACCGCAGAAGCCCGGAAAATGCAAAATCAATCCAACCATGAATAAACCCTTTTTTCTTCTAATCGGTTTTCTGACAGCGATTTGCCTGTCTAATAACCGCAGCACGGCCCAGACTCCGCTCCAGGAGTTCCTGTGGCGGGCTGGCGAACAGAGTTTTTATGTGCAGGCCGGTCGTGCGGAAGCCGATGTCCGTATAGCCGAAACCCAGCGGAATAATTCTCCGGACGATCCGGAAATCGAATACGAATATATGCCGGGTATCGAGAATACTTCCGGCAACCGGATGTCTTATGGAATATCACAGTCCTTTAGCTGGCCGGGAGAGTATATGGCGCGGGCCAGGTACAACAAACTGGAGCGGGAACAGGCCGAAACGGTCTTCGCTTCTGAAAAACAGGAATACCTCTTACAGGTAAAACTGTTTTGTTATGAATTGGTGCATGCCCTAAAAAGACAGGAGATTCTGGATTGGCAGCAGGCTAACGCGCAGCAGGTATTGGAACTGACAGAAAAACGGCTGGCCCAGGGAGAAGCAACAGCGCTCGATCTAAACAACGCGCGCCTGAATGCAACGACCGTAAATTCGGCATGGTTGGAAGGCAAAGCCCAATTGGATACCTGGCGGAAACAGTTGATCCTGTTGACAGGCATCGAAGATTTCGATCCGGATAGTTTCGGGTATATGGAAAGTCTGGATGAAAATCCGGAGGAACTTCTTGCGCAAGCAAAGTTGAGCAATATGACTACCCGTGTCGCTCTTTTGGAGAGCCAGAAAAGTGCACAGAACGTATCGGTTGCCCGTGGCTCCACTCTTCCGTCGCTCCGGGTTGGCGTGGCTGGTGAACGAATCGGCCCGGAAGATAGTTTTTTAGGCGTTTCCGCCGGGATATCGATCCCCCTATGGGGAGGATCGGGTACGGTAAAATCAGCCAGGGCCCAAAAAATAGCGACGGACCTGCGTACCAGAACCATCGAAGCCGATATCCGCTCTTCCCTCCTCGAACAGGCCAATACGGTGAAACAATTAAGGCAAAGTCTGGAACAATACGGATCATTGAAAGAGGTGAAGGAGGGCATCCGGCTATTGAACCAGAGTTTTGAATTGCAAAACATATCCGTACTGGAATATGTCACCAACCTCGGATTCTTTTATCAAGTTCAGAAAGAATACCTGGAACTCGAATTGCGGATTCATCAATACTTAGCCGAATTAACTAAATTCAGACTGTAATTTGTCTCTAAAATCAACTGGTCCTTTATCCGTTGTTACACTGAAAATTTTAAATAAGCGGGATTCATTTCCCGCTTATTTACTTACGATCGACCACTTTGAACAAAAACTTTTCCGCATAATAACCATGCCGGGCAATTTCCATGCTCCGCAACCGTTCTTACTATTAGCTACATGTTTACTCCGCCCAAAACAAAATTCTGTCTATGAGAAAATTCGTCCTTCTCCTTACTTTATTCGGCACGATTAACCTTGTTTCGGCCCAGCAATTAGAAGTAAAAGTTATTATGGGCGGCGATCTAATGCCGCTGGCGTACATTCTCAAAAACGACAAACCGGTGACTCAGACCAACCGGGACGCCGTCGCCTACATCGATAAGTCAACGTTGGAGTATGGGGACAGACTCACTTCCAGCTACATCGGCGCAAGCAGCAGTGTGATCGTATATTCCAAAGAAATTGAACGACAGGACCGGGTCACCATTGAACTTACCCCGGATTTCGAGTTGGACGAAATCGTGGTGAGCGCGGAAGTAAACGGCTGGGAAATTTTTCAGAAGTATTCCAATATACCCTTGCTTTACGAAGAACGGTACGAAACCAAGCTGGATTTCATCTACACCTACCGGCACACCGACCATCCGGAAAGAACCATACAGGGAACCGCATTGATCAATAAAGAGAATTCCCGGATGACGCAATGGAATTACGAGGCTTACGAACCGAATCTCGTTCTTCGCACCGCAGACGATACCACCGGTATGAAACAGCAGTTGCTGACCGACCTGTTTTTCACACTCCAGGTAGCCAACGGAGCCGTTTACCGCATTGGGCAGGAGGCCTTCCGGGACCCGGATTCCCGGCAATTCCGGAGTTATCGGGGGCGTATTCTTTTCTCCTTCCTACACAAAGGCATAGAGAAAGATGAACGGATATTTGTCGTAACCAACGACGCTTATGAATACGGGTCCGCGCGGCCTTTACGCTACCTGTTCCGGGTGAGCACCAGGAATAAACACATTCGCTCCTCCGAATCGATACACCTGATGCCCAGCAGCCAGTTCAATCGCCAGACCTCCGCTACGTATGAACTATACCGGCTTCGTTTCCTCAAACCGCGAACGGCAGAACTGGAGTCCGTCAACCCCGACACCGGCGAAATATATACCCTTTCTCTAAACAATATAAAATACAATAACTTTACCCGCCGTGAACGAAAAGAGGTCTACCCCAAAGAAACTTTCGAATCTTTTAAAAATCTCGAGAAGGATGCAAAAAAGACCCGACGGGCTGAAAAACGAAAAATTCGCGAGCAACGGGATTATTATCGCCGATTTTATTAATTTTGCTGTTCATACCAAACGTTTATTATGAAAACAGCAGAAATACACACCGAAAAAGGCGTTATGAAAGTTCAATTCTTCGAACAGGACGCTCCGGGAACCGTTGAAAACTTTGTAAAATTATCAAAGGAAGGTTTCTACGATGGATTGACTTTCCACCGGGTGATTCCAAACTTCGTCATTCAAGGCGGCCGCCCCCAGGGAACGGGTGTAGGCGGACCGGGTTATAAAATTAAATGTGAAACCACCGGAGGCAACCAATACCACGACCGAGGAGTGCTGTCGATGGCCCATGCCGGGAAAGATACAGGAGGATCACAGTTTTTTATCTGCCATAACCGTGAGAATACCCAGCATCTGGACGGAGTGCACACTGTATTTGGTAAAGTTTACGAAGGGCTTGATTTCATTGACGATATCCGTCCGGGAGATAAAATTGAAAAAATCGTAATCAACGAAGAATAATGGAAATTGAAGGAACAGTTTACCAGGTATTACCGGTAGTAAAAGGTCAGAGCGCTCGCGGCGAATGGCAGAAACAGGAAATTGTAATCGAACAAGTCGGAGAATACAGCCGCAAGGCTTGCATTAGTTTTTGGGGTGACCGGGTGTTGGACGTAGCCAAATTGCGTGAAGGCGATAAAGTCACGGTATCGGTGAATATCGAATCGCGCGAATACAACGGCCGTTGGTTTACCGAAATCCGTGCCTGGAGAATTCAACAGGCCCAACCGGAGGTTCCGGCAGCGGCGGGAATTCCTCCTATGGATCTGCCGCCGGTCGGTATGAACGATTTCGAATCCTCTTCGTCCAGCGAAATCGACGATCTGCCGTTCTAGTCGGCGAATATAACCAGTTATTCACACGGATTTACCGTTTCATTTTTTTATTCGGTTTTAAATCCCTATCTTTGTATACAACAAGAGAGTTCTGGCCCGGGGACGGGTCAGAATTCTTCTTATTTTTAACCCGTGAAAAGACGCCGTTTCGGTGGCTTTTCGTTTTTTACATCGGTGGATTAAAGGAGCGGTTAAGCAGCGATGCTGTTTGGCGCAGTGTTTCATTATATTTTTAGGATTATGTCACAGGTAGTTTATATGACAGAAAGCGGGCTGGAAAAACTTAAAGCCGAGTTGGAACACCTGCGCGGCGTGGAACGCCCGGCCATTTCGGCCCAGATCGCAGAGGCCCGCGACAAAGGAGATTTGTCGGAAAATGCGGAATACGACGCGGCCAAAGAGGCTCAGGGGCTGCTGGAAATGCGGATCGCCAAACTGGAAGAGACCGTTACCAACGCCCGTGTCATCGACCAATCGCAATTGGGTACAGATACCGTACAGATACTGACGAAGGTCACCTTAAAAAATTTGAAAACGAAAGCTACGGTCACTTACACGCTGGTTTCAGAAAATGAAGCGAACCTGAAAGAAGGAAAACTATCGATCGGCACGCCGATCGCTAAAGCGGTGATGGGTAAATCCAAAGGGGATAAGGTGCAAGTGACCGTGCCTGCAGGTAATCTGGAATTTGAAATTGTAGATATCGCTCTCTAAAGCGTTCAATCCGATACATGAAATAAGAAAGGGCAAAATTTTATTTTGCCCTTTCTTATTGAACCGCTGTGGTAAAAACCGATTGACGTTCGCAAATAATAACCTCTCGATAGTTTCAACGATCTCCTCATTCACCTTTTCGCTGTATCCCTTTACGATCTTTCGGATCACCCGATGTTGGTCGACAATGAAAAAAAACAGGTACGGAACCGCCGGTCTTGTATTCTTTTGCCACTTCATTTTTACCGATCAATAACGTATAATTCAACTCATTTTTGGATGAGTAATTCTTTAAAGCACGCGGATTACCGCTCCACATTTCAAGGGCTATCACTCCCAACTACTCCGGGGAATAATGGTCCCTGAGTTTTTTCAGAAAAGGAATCGAAATTTGACACGGTCCACAACCAATCCCTGTAAACTGGAGTAGTAACACCTTGCTGTTGAAGTCGGATAAGTAAACGGATGTTCATCCATATCCATGAGCGTCCACTCGAGAGCGGCTGTGCCTTCCATTTCGTTTGCAGGAGCAGAATTCCCTCTCTGCCCATACGGCCGAATTTCATATTCGGGATCGAGGTAATCATATAAATTGAAATTTTCTGCATCCAACCGATTCAATTCATAATCCGTCCAGATTCGAACGGATATGTTATGGGACATCTCCCGGCGGCATTTATACGGTAAATACGTTGCTTTACTGATCCACAACTCATAAATCGATGTCGGATACAAGCAATAAGAATTATCGACATGATAGGCTCGTCCAAAAAATTCCACCTGTTTTTCTTCGTTTATGGTCAGCTTAAGGCAATAATGATCCTCCCTGTCGCTCCATTGTGTCTCGATATTATCCGTCGTGTTTAATACATATTCTATAATGTTCTTGGTCTGTTGGAAGAATGGAGCAGATTCGGGCCGAAACGGCAAAGGACGAAAAGTAAAGTCATCGATTATGTTTCGCTTGGTCTCTTCGTATACGACGATCCTCACTTCCCCATCGTATCCAAACCTCAAGGCTCTGGTTTCGGGGTCCAAAATAATGGTTTTTACCCCAATTCCCAACGTATCCGACGGGTTGTCGTATTGCTCCCCATATCTGTAATATAAATTTAGCGGAATCGTATCTCCATGCTGCCAGGATTCGACAGTGATATACATCGATGCCGTTTTGATCATTTCGAGGCGGCCTAAAACCTCTCGCAGGTATTCGGTGGGGTGTTGTTTTTCCTATGCCTGATTTTGATGGCAAACGAACAGGAAAACCAGGAGAGCTATGGAAACTTTTTTCATGATTACTATATTTTTAGTTATTAAACTATAAATATAGTTATTGTTTTGTAAAAACAAGAAAGCACCCGGTGATTCGGGTGCTTTTTAAGGATAAAATTCAAAAATGTTAGAACCGCTCCAACACTTCAATTCTTCGGTCAATCGGCGGATGGGTTGCGAATAAAGAGGAGAATCCCTTTTTTTTGTCGCTTTTCAACGGGTGCTGAATAAACAATTGAGCCACATCGTCCCGGGTAACCGATTCGACATTCGGATTACCGGAGATTTTCCGCAGGGCGCTGGCCAGTGCCAACGGGTTTTTCGTCATTTCCGCCGCGCCGGCATCCGCCAGGTATTCCCGCTTGCGGGAAATAGCAAAACGCATCATGGTCGCGAAAAAGTAACCGATAGCCGCCAGGATCGTTACCAAAAGAAGCAGTACGATTACTCCCCCACCGTTTTTCCCCCGGTTGCTGAAACGTCCGTACATAACCGAACGCAGCGCAATCTGGGAAACCATTGTAAAGATGCCCACAAAAACGATCGAAACGATCAACAGGCGGACATCGTTGTTACGGATATGCGATAATTCATGGGCAATCACCCCTTCCAGTTCGTCATCGTCCAGCCGGTTGATAATCCCCCGTGTCAGTGTAACGGTATACGTTTTCTTATTGATGCCGCTTGCAAATGCGTTTAGCGAATTATCCTCGATCACATTGACCATCGGCATCGGCATGCCCTGTGCGATGCATAGGTTTTCCACCATATTATAAATGCGTTTGTTTTCCCGGCGTTCGAGCGGATGAGAATGGGTCGCATTATTGATGATACTGGTATTGATAAAGTATGCGATTACAAACCACAGTAAAACACCGCCCAATATAAAGGGAATGCTGTCTACGAACAGGTAATTGGCTGTGGGCAGGATGGAATCCGTCCCGTAATATTCCGTGTCCGTACCCATCCACACCAATACATAACAGAACAGCCAGGTCAACGCTGCCACTAATACCGGAAAAAGTACCAGCAATAGCAGCGAACGGAGATTATTCCGTGTTTTCTGGGTCTGTATACCTACGTATTCCATGGATTAAAACTGGATTTTCGGAGCTTCTTCCAAGTTGGCGCGATTGTCGCCCAAATCAAAGAACAGCTCTTTTTTGAAATTAAACATTCCGGCAATAATATTCGACGGGAATGTCTCCACAGCGTTGTTGTACTCGCGGGTAGCCGAGTTGAAGAAACGGCGGACGGCAGCCAGTTTGTTTTCCACATCCGAGATTTCTTCCTGCAGCTGCAGGAAGTTTTTATTGGCTTTCAAATCCGGATAAGCCTCCAGGGTAACCCGCAAGCCGGCCAGCGCATTGGAAAGCTGATTTTCGGCAACGATTTTATCGTCGATCGTCCGGGCAGCCATGGCACCGCTGCGTGCGGCAACCACGCGGTCCAGCGTTTCTTTTTCATGAGAAGCGTATCCACGAACGGTTTCAACCAGCTGGGGAATCAGGTCGTGACGTTGTTTCAACTGTACATCGATATCAGCAAATGCGTTTTCGCGGTGGTTGCGCAGTTTCACCAGCTTGTTGTAAGCCGAAACGACGATAATAACTAACAAGGCTATAATCCCTAATACAATCCAAAGTGTCATAATTATCTAACTATTTAATTAAAATTTTTGCTCAAAGTTAACCATTTTCGATGCATATACAACAAGAGCGGAAAACTCCGCTCTGTAGTATACGTATGTCAACAAAAACTATTCCGCAAATCGCATTTCGTCGAGCAGGTACCCCGCTCCTCCGATTTTATCGATTACAAAAAGTACATAGCGGATGTCGACAGAAATATTCCGGCAGATTTCAGGATCGTACCTCACATCGCTCATGGTACTCTCCCATGTCCGGTCAAAATTCAACCCCAGCAACTCCCCTTTCGCATTGAGTATCGGACTTCCGGAATTTCCTCCCGTGGTATGGTTGGTAGCGATAAAGCAGACCGGAACAGAACCGTTTACCTCCCACCGGCCGTAATCTTTCGAAGCATATATATCGCGCAGGCTCTGCGGAATATCGTAATCGTATACGTTCGGATCGTCTTTTTCCATAATGCCTTCGATCGAAGTATACGGCTCGTAATAGACCGCATCCATCGGCACATAACCACTCACTTTTCCATAGGCGATCCGAAGGGTAGAATTGGCATCCGGATAAAATATCCGATTGTTTTCCCGCTCCATCATCCCCTTCATATAGGTGCGGTAGTGTGTGGTGATCTCTTTATTTATGCGAGTGTATTCCGGCAGGATCTCCGAGCGATAGAACCCCCTGAAAGCGCTGTACAACTGCGCGGCAGGATCTGTGCGTACGATAGCCACCACCTCTTGCGGAGTCTGTTTCAGTAATTCGGAGATTTTGTCCGGAGAGACGAAAATCGTACGGTTGAATAAATCGTTTACGGCGGCTTCAATACTTCCGAATTGGCTTTTATAAGTCGCAAGAATATCCGGCTTAAAACGCTCCGGCACATTTTTATCATATTCTTCCAACATCACGATGGCCGTACGGCGATCGATAACCGGTGAATAATTTTTAAAAAAGTTGTCTACATACTTATTCAGATCCTCCCTCCGTTCATCATCCAATTGGGCCATATTATTAGCCGAGAAGGTCCCGGCAACATCCATTAATTCAATCGCACCATAGGTTTCGTTTACATAATCACGGGCAAAGGCATAAGGATGCAACTCACCATAGAGGGCATGCAGCTTCGGCAGAACATCCCGGTACTCTTTTTTATTTCGTGCCCACAAAACAAAAGCTTCTTCCCCATCCAGCTTCTCCTGGAGGACATTCCGGCGGATCAGTCCTTTCATTTCCCCCTGCCATTTTTTCCAGGAGTTGGCCACGCGCGCATGCTTGGAGGCGTACTGAATACGGGTTTCCATATTTTTCTCCTGTTCTTCCGACATGGTATTCAGGCGAATGGTTCGCAGATTGACCTTATGCGGATTCTCTCTTTCCACCATATATCGCACTTCATCGGAGGTAATATACTCATAAGTGCGACCGGGAAAGCCATAGACAAAAGTGAAATCACCCTCCGCAGCCCCCTGCGTTGAGATCGTCAAAAAACGCCTCGGCTGAAAAGGTACATTGTCCGGAGAGTAAGGCGCCGGTTTGTTATCCGGTCCGGCATATACCCTGAAAACGGAAAAATCTCCCGTATGACGCGGCCACATCCAGTTGTCGGTATCCCCGCCGAACTTTCCTATCGAAGAAGGCGGCGCACCGACCAACCGCACGTCTTCATAGTCCTCATACACAAACAGGAAATATTGGTTACCGTAATAAAACGGCTCAACCGCCGCACGGTAGTGGTTACCCTGGGTGGCTTTTTCTTCAATAGCCAGACTGTTCGCCGCAATTTTGTCTGCTCGCTCTTTTTCGGTCATCGAACTTTTCACCCCGCGAAGAGCCTCTTTGGTCACATCGTCCATACGCACTAGAAAACTTACTTTCAATCCGGGATTCGGCAGTTCCTGGTCTTTGTTCATCGCCCAAAAACCGTAAGTCAGGTAATCATTTTCCACACTGCTGTGTGCCTGTATCTGCCCATAACCACAGTGATGATTGGTCAGCAGCAGGCCATCCGCTGAAACTAATTCACCG
>Ga0192241_10495_pt1 | contig 18143 bp, 15 predicted proteins | sample Koala_Koa27_I3_FD_131239 | JGI IMG/M metagenome (GOLD analysis project Ga0192241, IMG submission 131239) | Enriched cells from koala feces incubated with labeled cellulose particles, San Francisco Zoo, California, United States - Koala_Koa2-7_I3 ... | reverse complement strand
AAACATGTAATGGGTGGTGTGTATACAAAAGATGGTGTCCGCAAAGTCGCTCGTATCGCTGAGTTGATTGCCGGATCCAAAGAAGCTTTTAAATCTAGACCGTTTCTGTCAATGATAACAAGCGTGATGAGCCCCCTTCTTTTTGACGAATCTTATACAGAATTGATGGAGACGGCTTGCAATATGGGATTCCCTCTGGCAACATCCACAGCGCCTATGGCGGGTACAACAGCCCCAGTTACTATTGCTGGAACTCTTGTACAAATGAATGTAGAAGCCCTTTCCGGTATTATCACGACTCAGCTTATGGACCCAGGTCATCCCACTCTGTATTCTGTAGTTCCGACCTGTACCGATCTGCGCACGGGAACTTTTTGTTTTGGGTCTGTTGAAATGGGAATGATGAATGCAGCTGCTGCGCAGATAGCGCGCTATTATGGTCTTCCAATCTATAACACAGCAGGTCCAACTGAATCAAAGATACTTGATACTCAGTCGGCATATGAATCCACGTTTTCCATCGTCCTTACAGCTCTTGCCGGAGCCAATTATATTCATGAGGCAGCAGGAATTTTGGAAAGTGGTCTGACCATCTCGCTAAATAATTACGTAATAAATAATGAAATCATCGGAATGGTCAAACGCGTGTTGAAGGGGATAGAAGTCAGTGAAGAAAAACTTGCGCTTGATTGTATAAGTAGAGTTGGTCCAGGAGGAACATATATAAGCGATGAACATACCACCACATTTATGAGACAGGAAGCTTTTTATCCAGATTTAGCGGACCGAAAGCCGAGGATAGTATGGGAAACAGAGGGGGCAGTCTCGGCGGAGGAGCGTGCAAATCGTGTGGCGATTCACTATTTGGAAAATCATCAGCCGCAAACAGTTAACTCTGAAACAGATCATGCCATACGCAGTGAACTTCCAGAGATATTGGCATTGACGGGAACTCCAATAAGGCGGCCATATTAAACAGGTGGAGATTTTAAATGAAAAGAGGTGTTGCCTAGATATATTTGCCAGTAATTTGTGCTTTTGTAGGTAAAAGGAGCTTGGGAAAAATTCACTCTTTATTATGAAACAGTTACAAATTGAGTGAAATGGGAAAGAAGATAAGGGGGAAAAATAATGTTTGGACCATATCAGATGTTGATGGATTTCGGTTTAATGTCGATTCTTTTGTTAATAGCTCATCTTGTTCGTTCGAAAGTAAAAATATTGCAATATATATATATGCCGTCTTCACTTATAGCCGGTTTTATAGCATTGTTCTGCGGTTGGCAGTTCCTTGATATTTTGCCGTTTGCGGTGAGAGAAAACGGTTCGCCGTATATGTCTTCCTACCCCTACCTTCTAGTAGTCGTTCTATTTGCCGGGCTCTTTCTTGGCAAAGAAGAGAATGCCCCGAAAGTTAAATTCGGAAATGTAGTCAAGGAGATCGGCGATACGTTTTTTTATAATCTAGGTTCAGAGTTTTGGCAGTTCGGCGCGGCTCTTTTGTTTGGGCTTCTGGTGTTGGCGCCGCTGTTCCCTTCACTGAATCAGGGGTTTGCAATCATGTTGCCGGCAGGATTTGTCGGTGGCCATGGTTATGCCACAGCAATTGGGCAGACGTTTCAGAATTATGGCTGGGAAGAGGCAATGACAGTAGGCTATACCTCTGCGACGGTTGGATTGCTAACAGGTATTATTGGTGGAATGATACTTATAAATATAGCCACAAGAAAAGGCTGGACCAGATTAGTAAAAGATGTGTCAAGTCTTCCTGAAAGCATGCTTACCGGTTTTGTCCCTGAAAAAGAACGTGTATCGATGGGCAAAGAAACAGTTAATCCTATTGCGCTGGATCCTTTTACATGGCATTTTGCCCTGGTAATGGCGGCCTTTGCAATAGGATATTACGTTTATAATTTGACCAAAACGGTTATGCCTGGTAAGTATGAGATACCTATGATGTGTCTTTCTATGCTGGCTGGTGTTGTCATACAAAAACTATTAGACGGTATGAAACTGGGAAATTATGTAGATAAACATGTGACCAACCGTATCGGTTCATGGGTTACTGACTATCTTGTAGCTTTTGGCGTAGCAAGCATTCAAATTTCTGTCGTTGTTAAGTATGCTGTCCCAATGTTGTTGCTATTCAGTTTTGGTGCTCTATCCTGTGTGATGGTCTGTATGGTTCTTGGCCGCAGGCTGTTTCATAATTTTTGGTTTGAGCGCAGCATCTTTGTCTTTGGATGGAACACCGGAGTTGTTGCGATGGGAGTTACACTGTTACGGGTCGTTGACCCAAGTTTTAAAACAAAAACGCTTGAAGACTATGGCCTAGCGTATGTGTTCATCTCATTCTTTGAAATAGCGATAGTGTCTATAGTTCCTAGCCTTGTGGCCAACGGAATTATCTGGGCACCAGCCATCGTTCTCACAGTTGCAGCGGTTGGTTGTTTCTTATTGTCGGCTGTAACTTGCGGATATTACGGTAAGGTGCCTCCCACAGCATTACGTGAGGGAGAAGAGGCAGTCATCAAAGATTTCCAGTCTTCTCTGGAGAAAAATCCTGCATGATGTGATTTTATTTTATAAAGAGATAAAAAGCCCTGCCATAGTTAGGCAGGGTTCTTTATTAGGGAGGCGAAAAAATGGGTTTCATAAATTTCATTTTATCGATGATAATAATGTTATTTTTTATATATACTTGGGGTAAAATAAAAAGAAAAATAGCATACAATAGATTTATAAAGGCAATTGATTTGCTCAATGATAAAAGGTATTTTGATGCTATAAAACATTTAGAGAATATTGGTGATGAATTAAAATACGACAGTATGTATTGGTTTTATTTAGCAACCGCCCTTGCGTGTGCAGGTTCCATTAGTGATGCGAATGAAGCTGCTGAGAAGTCGTTAAAGTTGGATGCAAATAATGTACATGCAAAGAATATTTTAAAACATATCAAAAAACAGTACCTACCTCGAGAATCTACTAATTGTAATTAATAACTAACATAAAAATCAATAAGTATATATCAATGAGAGTGTATTGATATTAATGAATAAATCAAATCAGATTTTTATATTTAGGACTTGAAATATTTCATTTAATATAATATAATAAAAGAAATAAAACATTTCATGTTAATAATTAAGAAGCAAAAAATTGTTTTGTGTTAGGCATCACGTTGGGTATCTTAGGTAAGTAATGCGAATTACATTTGTATGAAAATTTTAGAGAAAGGTGTCATAGTAATGAAAGAATATCTCAACAAACACAGTGAACAGCTCTATGAATATGTGTTGAACGAGCGTTTTTTAAAGGCGCCACAACACATTCAAGCAATGTTGAAACGAATAGTCGTTGACACGTTTGGAGCCATTATTGCAGGCACGGAGGCACCGGTAAGCCGCATTACGCGTGAGGTTGCTAATGCTCAATATGCTCCTGGAAAATGTACTGTCCTAGGACAGAGAGGTAAGCTGGCAATGGTGGGAGCTGCTTTCGCGAATGGCGCGTCCGCCAATGCTTTGGACTGTGACGACGGTAACAGACCAACAAAGGGACACTGCAGTGCTTCTATACTTCCTGCGATATTCGCATTGGCGGAAGATATGCAGCTTTCGGGAGAACGTTTTCTTGACGCGCTACTTGTCGCCTATGAGATTGGAATCCGTGCCTCTGTTCTAGTACATAAACTGCGGCCGGATTATCATTCTACAGGTTCATGGAGTGGACTTGGCATCGTTGCGGGACACTGCAATATAAAAAAATACGATATGGAGACATTTTTCCACGCACTTGGCATAGCAGAAGGATGGGGTGCCTATTCTCCGATGATGCGCGGAGTCGATTACCCGAATATGCTGAAGGATGCAATTTCCTGGGGCAGTATGTCCGGCACGGTTTCAGCACTTATGGCCGAAAAGGGCCATACTGGCATACCGCCGCTCTTTACATTTAAAGAGGCTGAACCAGAAATAGATACTCTCGGTAAGAAATACAGAGCTGAACAAAACTATTTCAAACCATTCTGTGCCTGCCGTTGGACTCACGCTGGCGCCTATGCAGCGAAAAATCTACTTGACAAGTACCATTGTGATGTAAACGACATAGCGGAGATAAAAATATGCTCTTTTGAAGAGGCTATCAGACTGCCATATTCTGAACCCTCCAATACTGAAAACGCACAGTATAATATTGGTTTTCCGATAGCCTCTTATCTTGTCTACGGTCAGGTTGGTCCTCGCCAAGTATTAAATGAGTTTAGGAATGAAAAGATCTTAACGTTAATGTCCAAGATGAAAGTTGAGCATGACCCTGAACTTCAGGCACTTTTTCCTACCACCAGCAAAACTAGACTAGAAATAACTATGAATGACGGTGCTGTCTATAAAAGCGAAGCCATGCAGCCAGAAGGTGATTATAATTATAAGCCATTTGACGATGTGTCAATAAAAGAAAAATATATGCGTTTTGTCTCTCCTGTGCTTGGCGAAGCCAAGACGGAAGCATTTTATGAAAATGTCATGAACATTGAAAAATTTTCTGCGGCGGCCGACATCCTTAAAGGACTTGATTTGTCCAACTAGCAGGTTGTTTGCGAAGGAGTTGTTATTATGAGAAAAGTAAAAAAAGAAAGTGTTAGGCATTACATTTCACCAGAATATAAGCTACATATCCTGGGTGATGAGAAGTGTCGCAAGATAGACGCATATGCGAGGCGCATAATGGAAGAAATTGGCATGATCGTCGGTGATGAGGAGATCAAGTCACGTCTACTGGACAACGGGGCGAAAGAACTTGGAAAAGGCTATGTTTCCATTCCCGGTTCTATGGTGGATAAGGCGCTGAAGACAGTTCCCTCTTCTTTTAAGCTTTATACGGTGAACGGCGAGCTTGCTATGGATATAAACAAAGTAAATAAATACTTTGGCGGCTCTACGAATAGCCTAACGTATGTTGATCCGGTCAGCGGCAAGATAACGGTGCACACGATGGAAACAGCGTCAAACGTAGCTAAGGTGGCCGACGCCCTTCCAAATGTCAATTATCTTGCCAGCAATGGGCTTGTATCAGACTGCGATCCTGCCATTGCAGGTCGTATGTGTTTTGCCAATACTTTGAAATATACAACTAAACCGATGTATTTTAGTCCGGACTATGCGCCAAGCTACAAAGACATAATTGAATTGTCAAGGGATATAAAGGGCGGAGCGCGGGCTCTCAGAGAGAAACCATTTTTATTTGGCTACTGTGAACCTGTACCTCCATTTAACCACAGTGGCGACAGCTTAAGGAAGCTGATGATATGTTCTGAAGCCGGAGTTCCCTGTATTTATATGCCATATTCTATGCGCGGCGGTACGGCACCAATCTTTCTTGCCGCTGCCTTAGCTCAGAATTTTGCGGAGATCCTTTCAGGACTGGTCATACAGCAAATAGCATATCCAGGAGCAGCTTTTATCGCTGGAAGTATGCCGACTGTGCTTGATATGAAAACGACTACTGGTTCGTATGGCGCTCCTGAGTTCCATTTCGGAATAGCCGCATCGGCTGAAATGTCAGATTTTTATAATCTGCCATTCTTTGGCACCGCTGGCTGTACCGATTCGCAGCATCTTGATATGCAGGCGGCGTCTGAGGTGACTATGGCGGTGCTTTCAACAGCCCTTACAGGTGCCGACATTGTGCATGACTTTGGCGTCATGAATCACGCCTCTGCTATCTCACCGGAGCTCTATGTCTATACTAATGAAATCTTAGATATGCTTCGGGTTTATCAGGGGGGTATTGACTGTTCTGACGAGGCCTTTTTATTTGATACGATCAAAAAGGTTGGTCCCAGGAGACATTACCTTGAAGAGGATTCCACTCTGGATAATTTTAAGTCTGTTTGGTATTCCAGGATATTTGACAGAAGTCTAACCGGAGAGATACCAGCTGATTCTTTTGCACAGAAGATAAAGCAGAAGACGTTGACGCTTATCAATGCGCCAGTAAATCCGGATATCGATCCGTTGATACTGCGGATTCTGACAGAACACGAAAAAAAGTGGAAGAAACTTATAGATTAAACATTAAAAAATTAGATTTAAGGAGAGATCAAGATGAGCCAGATACTGGAAATGATTGCCGAGGCATTAGTAGATGGGGCTGTCAGTACTGTAAAGACAAATGTACAGAAAGCAGTTGACGAAGGGATACCGGCAAAGGAAATATTAAACGATGGTCTGCTTGCTGGTATGGATGAGGTCAGCGTTCTGTTCAAAGACGGGGAGATGTTCGTTCCAGAAGTGTTGGTATCCGCGAAGGCAATGCAGGCTGGCGTCGAAATTATCAAACCTTTGTTGCTTGCGGCGGGTGCAGAACCGTCGGCAAAAATTCTAATGGTGACGGTTGAAGGCGACCTTCATGATATCGGTATTAAATTGGTGGGAATGATGCTTGAGGGGGCCGGTTTTGAAGTGATCAATATTGGTGTGGATATACCAGCCGCGGAAATTGTTGCGAAGGTTAAGGAAATTAAGCCTGATATCGTAGGTCTTTCCGCGATGTTGACCACAACAATGGCCACAATGAAGGATGTAATAGATGCCCTTAAAGAAGAGGGGCTTACCGACAAGATGCCTGTAATGGTCGGAGGCGCCCCGCTTTCTCCAATGTATGCGGAAAAAATAGGCGGATTTTACTCCTCTGATGCAAATGAGGCGGTAACGGTAGCAAAACAGCTTTTGTCTGTTTCAAAGTAAAACTCATAATTAAATTATGGAGGTTCATGTAATGAGTAAAATGGAATATCTGAAAGATATGCCGATAGCGGTTCTCGGCGGCGGAGCAGTTGGTAAGACTTGTGCGGCGGATGCAAAATTGGCTGGACGCGAAGTTCGTCTTTACGACATGATGCCGTTTGCCGAGACGACGCTTGCCAATATTGATAAGACAGGCATTCTGCTTGATGGCGTACAGCGTAACCTGTACTGTTTTGAGCGTTCCGGCCGCGCGTTCTTTGATATTGTAACAAGTGATATAGAAAAAGCGGTAAAGGGAGCGGGGCTGATCGTAGTCGCTGCGCCTGCGATGGCTCATGAGCCATTTTTCCGGGCTCTCATTCCTTACCTGGAAGATGGACAGGTCGTTCATATCTTTACCGATAATTTTGCCACGTTGCTGCTGCGCAAACTTATGCGTGAGATGGGATGTACGAAGAAAGTGATAATCGGCGGATGGTCATCAGCACCTTATGGAACCAGAATCGAAAATGTCAACGGCTTTGCCTTCCCGCATGTTGGTGTAAAATACCGTGCGATTACACTGAGGGGCGCCTCTCTTCCAATGTCTGATATCGATGATTTTCTTGAATCATCGAAATATCTGCCCTGCATCGACGCCGTGACACAGGGCAACGGTCCGGAGGCGGGAAATACCGTACTGGATATAGGCTTTGCCAATATCAACCCTGTTATCCATGTTCCCGCTACGATTCTTGGCGTGTCGACAATGGAGAACTGGGGGAAAATCTTCGGGGGCTACGATAAGAACAGTTACTCGATGTACTGCCATGGTTTATGTCCTTCCATTTGCGAAGTACAGTATCAATTCTACGAAGAAGAGAAAGCCATCGCAAAGGCAATTGGTGTTGGTACCCCATCCTATTCCTATGAATCCTTCTTCTCACGCCGCAGCGTTTTGACCCAGGAATATATGGGACTTAACAAAGACGGAAAGGATAACGTTGTCTTTCCGTTGGATCAGCCTTCGACCGAAGGCAATTTAGGTCCGAATAATATCAACCATCGCTACTTGACGGAAGATGTTCCGGTTGGATGCAAGATCTATCATGATCTTGGCGTTCAGTATGGTGTAGCTACGCCTGTCATTGATTCAATGATAATTCTTGCAGGCGCGATGCATAAGAAGAGTTTCTTCGAAACCAGCAAATATAGCTTAGCTTACCTAGGCATTGACAACATGAGCAAAGAGGATCTGCTGGAATATCTTAACAACGGAAACTATCGGAAGTAAGTTTATTTTTCTAATAAATGCGTAGGGATGAGATGGTTAATATTATCTCTACGCATTATGCTTAGATAATATGCCGCTTATATAAAAATATGAGATGGAATATTTCAAAGGTATAATTTTAGTTTTAGTGGCTACGTTTTTCTGGGGGGTGGCAAGCCCCATCGCCAAATTAATGGTGGCGGTCAATATACATGTATTGTCCGCCTTGGTTATAAGAAACGCTTTCGTAGTAGGTATGCTTGGTGTGTGGTTCTTATTTTTTAAAAAGGAAAGTTTAACGAAGGCATTTTTTGAAAAAGAACAGTTTTATTTAGTTGCCTCATTTCTTTCTGTAATATGCAATACAGGAGGATACGCTATGTCTCTGCAGTATCTCTCTGCATCGGAGGCAATCATACTTCATTATACTTTTCCATTATTCACATCAATCACGTCATTATATTTTGCACATGAAAAACCACGACGGGGAGATATTTTTTCAGGCATCCTCATTCTCTGTGGAGTATATGTTGCGGTGGTCGGCGCTGGCGTCCCGCATCTTGAAGAAATGCCGACATCCGGCATTCTGTGGGGATGTGTGTCCGTATGCGGCATAACGTCGTTGGTATTTTTTACAAGAAAAAGAGCGCAAGCAGAACGTATCGACCAGTATAAACTCCTCTTTTTTTCAAATTTGTTCGGCGGCATAGGGCTTTTTATATGTAAAACTATTTTTATTGGTTGGGCCGATGTTGCTAATTTTACGTTTCAATACTTGAGTATCACGTTATTTCAGGCTGTCACAAGTACTTTTGTGGCATATGCTTTCTTTTATTCCGCCTTAAACTATATTCCTGCCTCTTTTGTGAGTATAATAACGTCATTTGAAATAGTAGTCGTTTTCATCTTGGGCTTTTTACTTATCGATGCGATTCCGACGGCTGCAGAAATTTTGGGCTGTGTGCTCATTATTTTTGCGATAAGTTGTTCTGCCATAAGGACAAGATTCATTGATTCACTGCGCAAATTGACGTACGCGATTCAGTTAAAAAACAGAGGCGTCACTGGAGGTCATAAGAATGGGCAGTCAGATTCACGGTAAAATATTAGGCATTGACGCGGGAGGTACCTTTACTGATTTGGTTCTCTTATCAGAGAAAGAACTCTCGGTGGAAGATTTTGTAAAAGTTCCTACCGACAAAGAAAACATGGCAGATACAATAAAAAATGGATTGAAGCAACTCCTTAAAAATTTCGCTTCTAATGATATAAGGTCAATAAGTCTTGCAACAACTTTTGCCACAAATGCTTTGGTTGAAAATAAGATTCGTGAAACAGCGCTGATTCTTATTGGCTATGACGTTGAAAGGGTGAGTGCTGCAAGACGAAACGGCGTCTTTCCCACTGAGAGAATTATTGCGGTAAGTGGTGGCCATGATATGAAAGGGAACGAGAAGGCTGCTTTGGATATTGAAACTCTTGTCCCGTGGCTGAAAGAAAATATTCCTCACGCTGAGTCTGTTGCTGTCTCAGCTTTTTTTTCTGTGCGCAACCCGTCACATGAACTTAGAGTACGTGAGCTTATCTGTTCGATGTTCAATGGTAAGTATGTAACCTGCGGACATGAACTGTCATCTGACCTCGACGCGATGCTAAGGGCTGTGACAGCATCATTAAACGCCAATCTGATTCCAATTATAATGGATCTTTTTGAATCTGTTGAAAAGGTGTTCAGGAATGAAGGAATTGTCGCTCCTATTTCCGTAGTAAAGAGCGACGGAACGTTAGTTGGACTTGATTGGGCCAAATTACATCCTATCGAGAGTATATTATCCGGTCCGGCTGCGAGCGCGGTAGGGGCCAGTCATTTGGTGTGTGCCGGTAAATTTGGCAAACCATCATGGGTTGTGGACATCGGAGGAACGACAACAGATGTTATTTATCTTGATGCAAACGGCGCGCCGGCACAGAGAACCGAAGGCGCAACCATAGGCAGCCACAAAACGTTGATTAAAACGATAGATATTTACACATTTGGCCTTGGAGGGGATAGCCGTATATACGGTAGAGGGCGGAATGACAGGATTACTATCGGTCCCCGCAGGGTCTGTCCACTCTGTCGCTGCTTTATGAAAAGTTATGTGGGTGGAGTTGAAACAATAGATGACCTCAGATTTGCTGATGAGCCACTGATTGTCTTTCCTTCCAATGACGGAGCGTTTTGTGATGACTTTGAACGTGTGATTGCCAAAAAACTCGAAGGTGGTCCAATGGCTGCTCAGGAGTTGCTGACAGGCGAACGGTTGTTTAGTGTTGGACTGAAGCGTCTGGAAAGTATGGAAGAACGAGGGCTCATATCCTTTGGAGGTTTTACGCCGACAGATATGCTTCATGTTCTGGGCAAACTAAAAAAGTGGAATATTTCCGCTGCGTGTTCAGGAGCGGAGACTCTTGCAAAAGGGGAGGACTTATTATCTTTCTCAGAGGATGTATATAAGACGATCATTCACCATATAGCATATAACGTATTATGTAAAAGTTTTGAGCGAAGCGGCAGGGAGATCAGCAGTGACAGCGGCGCCGGTAATCTAATTTCTGATTCCCTATATAATGACAAGTCCAGAGGTCCTCAAATCAGGTTTGAACTTGACGGTATACTGATTGGTGCCGGAGCGCCGTCATGGGCCTTCATAAAGGATACCGCTGCAGTTCTGGGGTGTGAATTCAGTCTTCCGGAGTTCTCTGAGGTTACCGGCGCTGTTGGGGCGGCCGCAGGGACATTTTTACTCAATTATACTGTTTGGATAAACCCCATAGGCGGTGGCCGATTTAGAGCTCATCTCCCATTTGATATTGAAGATTTTGAAGATGTGGAAAAGGCAGTTTTTTATACGCTTGAGGTGATGATTCCATGGCTTCGAGAGCGTTCACTGAAGGCAGGCGCCATGGTTCCACATATTGAATACGAGCGGAACGATGAAATAATATCCACGGGCGGAAACAGTGTGCATATATGGACTGAACTGGTTTTTAAAGTGTGTGAAGAAAACGCTGCCGTATCAAATGTGTAATATGGAAGGAGAGAAAGTTGATGGAAATAATTAATCTAGATAAAGTGTCGTTTAATTGGCAGGATATACTGGCAAGACTTTCAAAAGGACGCAGAAAATCTTCCTCAGAAGATATGGTAGTGACTGCTGAGCGTGCTTACAAAGAGGGATTACCCGCTCTTCATATGCAGTCTGTGATAGAAGTTTATGAAAAAATTGATCTTCTAGATGGATGTCTGGTGTTGTCACTTGGCGGAGGTGCTAAAGAAAAACTCTTAATCGGCCCCAGGGCTGGGTACCTTGTTCCGGCGGAAAAAGTTGCTGTAGTACTTAACACAGTCGGCTCAGGACTCGTTGTGCTTATGCAGGATTATTCACAGAAAAAAGATTATCTTATGATGTATTGCCTTGATCTTATAGGTGTGCAGGCTCTAGCAGAGGTTTCCAGCAACGCTAGAAAGTACGTAGAGTCGATGGCGGAGAAAATAGGCTGTGGTGTGGGGCCCTCGATGCAGCCAGGTTCTGTTAATGGATGGGGTGTGGACGGACAGCGTGATCTTTACCGACTTGGCCATGGCGAAAAAATTGGCTTAGAATTAAATGAAGCCGCATTTTTAGTCCCTCATATTTCAAATTCCGCAGTTATTGGGCTTGGTGCGGATTACTCGGAGAATAAAGTTGGCTCTATGTGTCACGAATGTCCTCGAAGAGATGAATGCCTGTGGCGAAGAGAAAACGTGGAATAGGAAACAGTTTGCCACAGTAAAAGCCAACGCCAATCTTTGCTGTCAGCAAATGAAGCATGATATTTTTTGTTTACAGCTTACTCATGAAGTTATAGTCTTTAAATACGAACATATCGGACGAAATAATTGTTTTTTCGTAGTTGTTGAGGCGTTTCTTTATATATGCCTCATTTTTCTGGTAGATGGCTACGAGTAACGCGTGCATCAGCGTGATTGCTGGTGCGTTGGGGTCGACGAAAATCATCAAATACCTCTGTGGTGTTAACAGGTAGTGGGTACAGTATCTGATGATGGGAGAAAACCTGCTGTCGGTGATACCTATGGTCGTTATGCCTCTGCTTGTGACGGCCTCCAGCATTTTTTGTGTCTCAACGGGATATCGCGGATAGCTCAGGACAATGGCTACGGACTTTTCCGTCAGCGACTCCAACGCCCCGAAAAAAGGCATGTCAAGAGAATGTGCGGCCTTGACATTATCGTGAAAAAGCGGCAGGAAGTTTGTTAGGTAATCTGTCAAAAAAGAGTGCGTCGGTCCACCAATCAGTAAAATTTGATCTGCGGTGGCTATCTTGTCGACGCAGGTTTCAAAAACATCAGGATCTATTGTGTTTAAAGTCTCGTCCATCAGGCTTTTTTCCAACTCGAAAACACGTTTATATACAGGCCGGTCCTTGCGCCCGTATTGTTCTTGGCGAAAAGGGTTATTGAGGTTGGATTCTTGTGTCTGTCTGCGCAGATCCAGCAGAAACTCTGAAAAACTGGAATATCCTAAAGTGTAGACAAAACGCGTCAGCGTAGCCTCGCTTACCCCTGCCTGTTTTGCAATCATGGGAGCATTCATAAGGGCTGCTGCATACAGATTTTCACAAATATACCTTCCAAGAGTGGCCTGCTTTTTCGTTAATTTGGGCAACGCCTCCATTATTTTATCGCTTACCATTTAATATCACCCCGATATCCGCATGAAGAATACAAAAACTATAACATAAAACGATTATGTAGCGGTAATTATATTATAATTTTTGAGCCATTGCGATATATATTGAACTGTATGCCGCGCAATGTCTTATCTTTTATACGAAGCGCTATGGTTTGCATATGTACTTAATCCTTAATTTTATTTATTTTTATATAAAAATATATGATAGGGGAAAATAGGAATAAATTTTCAAAACATATATTGACAAAGAGAAATAGTATAATATAATTTTTGTAGAAATAATTTCTTATTAATTTATTTGTAGAATTAATTTCAATAAAAGAAAGGGGAGAAAGTGGAATGGCGAGCGGAAAAGAACTCGTAATGAATGCCCTTCGTTTTCGCGAGGTAGAGCGAGTACCCTGGGTGCCGTTTACGGGAGTGCACGTCGCACGCTTGGTTGATATGGATGCTGAAAGTTTTTTAAAAGATTCTGACGCCATCGTTAAGGGGGTTGTAGCTGCCGCAGAACGCTACCGCGCCGACGGCGTATGTTCCGTCTTTGATCTGCAGGTAGAAGCGGAGGTGTTGGGATGTTCGCTTAAATGGGCGCGTAAAAATCCTCCTGCGGTAGTGGGGCATGTTCTTGAAAATGGCGGCGATATTAACTCTCTGCCTGAATTTACAAAGGATAAAGGACGTATTCCTCTATGTCTTGAAGCTACGAAAAAAATCGTTAGCGAAATAGGTAATACAACGGCGGTCTTTGCCCTCATCTGCGGCCCTTTTACGTTGGCGATGCACCTGGCTGGAAGTTCTTTTCTTACGGGTATGATCGAGAATCCGGATTATGCGAAGGAGTTATTGGCTTATTGTTCCGGTATCTCAATGAAGATGTCAGAGTGGTACCTCGAGACTGGGGCACATGCGGTCGCCGTTGTCGATCCTATGACAAGCCAAATTTCTCCGCGGCACTTTAAACGCTTCGTCACTCCGACGATTGAGCCTCTTGTAAACGCGGTTCATGAACGCGGCGGTATTATAACTCTTTTTTGCTGTGGCAACGCCACAAAAAATATCGAGCTGATGATGCAGTGCAGACCTGATGGCATCGCGTTCGACGAACAGGTAGACCTTGCGATGGTGGCAGGGTTGGCCGATAAATACAATGTCTGTTTTGAGGGCAATATGGCACTTACGACGACGCTGCTTTTCGGTTCGCCGGAGGAGTGCGTCAAGGAGGCTGCGGAGCGTATCGCCATTGGAGGTAAACGCGGTTACATCCTTTCTCCGGGGTGCGACCTCCCATTTGACACCCCGTTCTATAATCTTGAGGCGGTAGGAAATTATGTACAGGATGGCGTCGTGCCGGAAAAGAACTCTGGATTCCTTTCGCTGGAAGAGGCACTTAAACAATGTGCCGATTCAGAGGAAGAAGACGATGATGTCAAAACTGAAGATGGGAAAATCTTTATTGAGATCGTCACACTCGACTCAGAAGGCTGTGCGCCGTGTCAATACATGGTGGAGTCGGTAAGGTCTGTGGAGCCGCTTTTTAACGGCAGAATCATATGGAGAGAGACTCTGATTAAAAGCCTTTCAGGTATACGCAGGACGCAGAAGCTAGGTGTTTCTACATTACCGACAATGCTCATCAATAACGAAGTCGTATTTGACAATATCGTGCCGACCAAAGAGGAGCTTTGTGCTGAGATCAACAAGCGTCTGAAATAGCCACACGGAACAGATAAAAAAACTTTGAACGGGAGGGGCACATCTATGGGGACTTTTAAACTTTTAAGCGACGCAGATCTTTTGCGCATCGACCAGGCATCGCGGGCATTGTTATGGGAGGTAGGCGTGGAGGTCCACGATGAAAGGGCGATGGACTATTATGAAAAGGCCGGCGCGCATGTTGACAGGGAGAAGTGTATGGTGCGCGTCCCCGATTATGTCATCACCGATACGCTGAAAAAATGCTCTTCCAGCGTGCGGCTGTACAACCGCAAATATCCGGAGCCGCTCGTAATCGGCGGTGATGACGTCTATTTCGGCACTGTCGGGATCGCGACAAATGTTCTGGATATAAATACCGATCAGTACAGATCTGTGCTGACACAGGATCTTGTAGACATAATCCAGCTCTCCGACGTGCTTGAACGTCCTCATTATATTCTCGTACCGGCGACGCCTACCGATGTGCCGTCTGCGGTAGTGGACCTTGTAGAGACGAAAGCATTGCTCATGAATACGAGCAAACATTTTATAACCGAGGCTCAAAACGCTGAAAATTGCAGAAGGGCGATCGAGATGGCGGCGCTTGTCGCCGGCGGCCTTGACAAACTTGTCGCGAAACCATTTATGACGATGCTTGTGACGCTGACCAGCCCACTGCATTTTCGCCAGGATGTCGCCGATCTCATAATAGAAACAGCGAAGGTTGGACTTCCGCTCTTTATCGAGTCAGGCCCAATGGCCGGTGGAACGGGACCAGCGACGATGGCGGGAAATCTTATCTGTGCTAACGCAGAAATACTTAATGCCTTTGTGTTGGCGAAGGCCGTCAACCCGGAGGTACCCCTTGTCTATGCCAGTTGGGCACGCCTTCTTGATATGCGCGCCGCCACCTGTTCCCATGGAGGGCCGGAATTTGCCATGCTCAGAGTTGGAACCAGCCAACTGGCGAAATACTACGGACTTCCCTGCGGCGGTGGTTCGGTGTTGGCGGATACAAAATCGATAGACGTCCAGCTTGGAATGGAAAAGATGGGAACGGGACTGCTGCCCGCGCTTGCTGGTACAAATATGTGCACGGGGATGGGGCTTTTCGCTGACGAAAACGCAATCAGCCTAGAAACTCTGGTCATTGACTGGGAGATAACGGGATGGATCGAGAGGGTTCTTCGCGGCATAGAGGTGACAAAGGAGGCCTGTGACCTTGCTGTATTCAAAGAAGTCGGACCTGGGGGCGATTTTGTCCGCTGTGCTCATACGAGAGAAAATTATAAGAGGGAAAGTTTCCTGCCGCATATCATGGACAGGGGCTATCTGGCTCTGGATAAAGATCCTCTGGCAAAGGAGATGCGCAAGCGGGCGAAAACTATGTATCCGAAGCTTATGAGGGAATACAAGGCGCCGGAAATTTCCGCCGATGTCGTGCGGCAGATGGACGAAATTATTGCTAGATAGGGGGCAGAGATCATGAGTAAACAGGAAATGCTGGGCAAAATCATCGCGGCGTTGATGGACCAGGACCGTACGGAGACGAATGCGTTGGTGGACAAAGCTCTGGAAAATGGCGTGACGCCGATGGAAGTCCTGAACGAGGGGTTGGCTGCCGGATTGCAGGAACTTGGCGTCCTCTTTGCCGAGGAGGAGGTATTCCTGCCGGAATTGCTGTTGGCTGCGGAGATCACAACCGACATAATGAAACGCCTCCAAGATAAATTTGAAGCGGAAGATACTAAAATCGAAAAGCGCGGGACGGTGCTTCTGGCAACTGTCGAGGGTGACGTGCACGATATCGGAAAGAGCCTTGTAGGCATGATAATGAACGCCTCTGGATATAACATTATCGACGCTGGGAAAGACGTGCCTAACAAAAAGATGATTGAGCTGGTAAAGGAACATAAGCCTGACATCGTAGGACTTTCGTCACTGCTTTCGACGACGATGCCAGCGCAGCAGGAATTCATCGAAATGGCTAAAGAGGCTGGTATAAGAGACCAGATAAAGGTAATCGTTGGCGGTGCTCCGGTATCGCGCGACTGGGCAAACAAGATCGGAGCCGACGGCTACGCGGAGGATGCCTCAGGTACGGTAATCGAAGCAGATATGCTGCTTGGGCTGAAATAAATATTTTTATTTATTTGGGGAGGGAAAGAAATGTACGTTTATCAGAAAGAAAACGCTGACAAAAAAATCATGAATGCGCAGGGTAGATATTTTGGCGGTGTTCCGATTGGTATAATACTGTTTGGTGTGGCAGGTTACACTCTACCACCGGGAAGTGTTGAAAATGCTACTTCATTTAAATATCCGGTTCACTATAAGGCGATTCCTGCGGCTTCCATTCCTAATGTAGTACAGCCAGAACCGCACCCGGAAGTATTAGCACAGCTGATAGAGGCTGGTAAAGAGATGGAGTTGCAGGGGTGTCGTGCTATAATCGGTGCTTGTGGATATTTTGGCAACTATCTCCCGATGGTTCGAAAAGAACTAAAAGTTCCGTGTTTTTTCTCCAGTTTGATGCAGCTTCCCATGATTTTAAACTCTATACCAGAAAATAAAAAAGTTGGAGTAATATGCGCAAACGGAAATGTTTTACCCAAATCGAACGTTTTGAAAAACTGCGGAGTACACGACCTGTCCAGGCTTGTCATTAAAGGCGGCGGCGGTTCGGACGTTCCGGAGATGACAAATGAAATATTGATTGATAGTGGCGGTTATAATCCTAAACAGCTTGAAAGGGACGTTGTTGCATGTGCCCTTCAAATGGTTGAGGAGGAGCCAGAGATTGCTGCGTTCATGCTGGAATGCACACTCTATCCCCCATGTTCATATGCCGTACAGGAAGCCGTCAGGATGCCCGTATATGATTTTATAACACTCATAGATTGGGTCCAGAGTGCGGTCGTCCACCGTCCGTTCTTCGGTTATATCTAACATCAGCGTGAGTATCTAGGTGTAAAGTGCAGGAAAACATTTGTTTATATTTTCCTGCACTAATTCATTACTGTAAAGGAGGGAAATGCTTTGAATAATAACTCTGCCGATAAAAAACAGAATAATATGGTATGTTATGTCTCGATGTTCCTTAGCTTAGCGGTGATTATAGTGGGGGTACTCTATCCTGAAGAATTTATAAGTAGAATGACAGGGCTCTTTGATATCCTGTCAAAAGATTTTAACTGGATATATCTAGGAGTAGTAACAGGATATGTTGTTTTTTTACTTTACTTGGCCCTGTCAAAGTTTGGTTCGATCAAGCTTGGTCCTGATGGCTGCGAACCGGAGTTTTCTCTATATTCCTGGATAGTGATGCTATTTTCGATATCTTTAGGGGTAGGGATTATATTTTTTGGGGTACAGGAACCACTTTATCATTACCTGAATTCTCCAAGGATAACACCAGATACACCAGAAGCGGCAGTATGGAGCATGCGAATTATGTATTTGCACTGGGGGATTCACCCCTGGGCTGTTTATGCCTTCACAGGATTAGGCTTAGGTTATTTCTCCATGAAAAGGGGATTGCCATTACTTATTAGCTCCCTTTTGGAACCAATCTTAAGGGGAAAAAGCTACCGCAAATTTGTGGAAACATCTGTAGATATGTGGATCATGGTACTGACCGTTACAGGTCTTGCATCGGCCTTTGGCATGGCATGTAGTCAGATAACTTCTGGTGTTCACTATGCGTTAGGA
>Ga0192241_10452_pt2 | contig 18404 bp, 16 predicted proteins | sample Koala_Koa27_I3_FD_131239 | JGI IMG/M metagenome (GOLD analysis project Ga0192241, IMG submission 131239) | Enriched cells from koala feces incubated with labeled cellulose particles, San Francisco Zoo, California, United States - Koala_Koa2-7_I3 ... | reverse complement strand
GCTATTCTCCTACCCATTTCCCCATAAACATTATCGTATTTGTTCTGTTGTCGAGGATAAAAAAGAGAAACGGACGATCCGCGGTAAATTCAATCACGCGCCGTTTGCCAGGCGAAGGGAGTATTTTATTCATAATAATTACTGTGGTCGCCGCGGCTTCGCTTCCCTCTTCTGTCACCCCGGCAATGGCCTTATGTATTACCTTATCTATATACAGGCCGGGCATTCCCGTTATTCCCGAAAAATTCGCCGCACTGCTCAACGCCTTGTTCATGCCAATAGCGCGAAGACAGTACGCCATTTGGTAATTTTCTTTTATCATGAATCTGGGAAGGCAAAGACTTACGTTTGCTATGTCATAACAGGACAGTATTTTTGACAATAACGCTTCCCCTAACTCTTTTTCTATCTCTTTCATGTACCGTATTTCTTTAGGCAATATAGCAATCATGGCAAAAATGCCGTCTTTATATGGCATTGTCAGACTTTGAATTTTCTTGTCCTCGTAATATTTATAGTTTCCCCGTGTCTTCATCATTGGGTATTCGACAACCTCTTTTTCCGACTTGTGGAACGGCATGAGAGCAGTACGCTCCTTTCTAAACCCACGCTGCCATTCCGCCTTGAAGTATGCCGCGTTTCCCAGCGCCAATCGGCAGCCCTTCAGATCTCCAGGGACAACGATTTTCTTTATTTTTCCCTTAGTATTTCTATAGCACCAGAGGTTAATTACCTCCGCCGCACCATGTGTATCGCTGTAATCGATCTTCGTGGCCTTGCTGTCATAGTATTTTTTTAAGGTGCCGACGTATTCCTCTCTAATGTTTAGATGAATGTCAAGCCAAGCGGCGTTCGCCAATAAAAATTCTCCTGACTTTTTCGTGGTATTGTTTAAAACATCGAGATATGCGCGAAACTGTTTGCCGACGTTGTCATCATAATGCAAAACCCGCCGCATCTCCTCGCGGGTCTCGCCCGCCGCTCCCTCATAAGCCAAAGCAAGGGCCATTGAGATGCTGAGTGGCGAGAAAAAGATGCCGCCTTTTTCTTCCTTCGCGATCTCTCTATAGAGGTCAAAGGCAAAGGCGTTTACCAATTTGCTTAGCTCACGAGCGCGCAGGAGATTGTCATTGGACGCGCCGTCAGCGGCAAACGCCGCGCCTGCCGATAAAGCCGTCAAACAAAATATAAGGATAGCGGGACCAATGTTCTTTAACATCTTTTACACCCTTTCAATCAAAGCAAAAACGACACCCAACCACCTGAGCCATCCATGCATTTACACAGCATGAAGATGGATTTTTGAGGCAACTGCCTGTCGTTCACCCGCTGATGCCAATACGGGCCTTAGACCCTTTAGCTTTATGCCGCCGTCTTTGTCCGCTTATGAGCTGATAATACATACCCGCATGATGCCATTCAGGCTGACGATTTTATAATATAGTTTTTGTAAATCTTTCTGTTTATGTGAAAAATGTACCGGTTATTAGCTTCGATAATACTTTATTTTATTATGTCAGTCAATTGCTGCCATTAGCAAGAATCCGATTTTCCATATCGGCTTCATGACAAAAACAAAACCCCTTGATACGATTGGCAGGATATTTTGTGCTATAATAACATCTCTTTAATATGATAGCATACTGTTGATGGAGTGATATTAATGAGATTCTATAAAGAGGCAAAGGCAAAAGAGCTGTCACAGAACACGCGCATATTCGCGGCGGTGAAAGAGATCATCGAGCGTGTCGGCAAACATGGGGATATCGCCGTCGCCGATTATAACGTAAAATTCGGCGGCGCGCCCGCGGCCTCATTCCGTATGCCGCAAAGCGAGCTGGAACGCGCCTACGATGAGATATCGCCGGAGCTGCGCGGCGCGATCGAGCGCGCGGCGGCAAACATCAGAAAATTCGCGGAGCTGCAAAGGGATTCCCTCTGGCCACTCGGAGAGGTAGAGGTAGAGGAGGGCGTATTCCTCGGACACTCTGTGATTCCCGTAGATTCCTGCTGCTGCTACGTCCCAGGTGGCAACCATCCGCTCTTCTCGACGGCGCTCATGCTCGTCATCCCCGCGAAGGCGGCGGGAGTGCCGCGCGTCTGCGCCGCCGTGCCGCCGATGCGGGGAAGCGTCCTGCCCCATCCCGCGACGCTCGCCGCCCTTAAGGCCGCCGGCGCTGACGAGGTCTACGCGGTAGGCGGCGCGCAGGCGATCGCCGCCTTCGCCTGCGGTACGGAGACGATCTCCCCCGTGGCGATGATCGTCGGGCCGGGCAACAAATATGTGACTGAGGCTAAGCGCCAGGTCTACGGCAAGGTCGGGATAGACTTCATCGCCGGTCCAAGCGAGGTGCTCGTTATCGCAGACGACTGCGCCTCTCCAACTGTCGCCGCCGCCGACATCCTCGCGCAGTCGGAGCACGACTGCGACGCGGCGGGAATACTCGTCACCACATCGGAGAGGCTTGCGCGCGAGACGGAGGCCGAGGTGACGCGTCAGCTCGCAGATCTTGACACGGCGGAGACAGCCGCGAAGTCCTGGGAGGAGAACGGCAGAATAATCATCGCCGATTCCCTCGCGGAGGCGGCGGATATTGCCAACGAAATAGCGCCCGAACACCTTGAGATCAACGTAAAAGAGCCCTTCGAACTGATGGGGCTGCTTCGCAACTACGGCTCGCTCTTTATCGGAGAGGGCTCCGCCGAGGTATTCGGGGACTATGTGGCGGGCACGAACCACACGCTCCCGACCATGGGCGCGGCGCGCTATACCGGCGGCCTGTCGGTGATGAACTTCCTCAAGGTCTGCACCTTCCAGCACATCACCCCGCAGGGAGCCGCAAAGCTGGCCCCTGACGCTGAAACGATGGCGGCGGCGGAGGGGCTTACGGCCCACGCAAAGGCCGCGGCGGCGAGGATCAGGAAGATATAGGAGGCCGCCGCGCTGACGCACCTCTTGCCGCCTCATCTGCCATAGGCGGACACAGCGGCATTTTAAGAAAACAAAGATGCTCCGGCGGCGGCACAAGTTTCCAAATTGTGCCGCCGCCGGATTTTTGGGTTGTACCTCTTATGGCTTTAACCTATTTTTTCATTTCAAAATCGCTTTATATGCCCAGAAACGCGATCCACAGCGGGATCGTTACCGCGGAGAGGAGAGTCGTGAGGACGGTTATCTCCGCGGCGCGGCTGCCGTCCAGACCGATGCCCTTCGCGAGGACGAACAGGGTCACCGCCGTCGGCGTCGCCGTTACCAGTACGGCGACGTTTTTCAGCGCAGTGTCGACACCGGCGGCGTTGAGACAGCAATAGAGTATCGCCGGATGGATGAAGAGGCGCATCAGCACTTCGCGCCAGCAGGAGGCGAGAGCCTTCTTTGCACGGCTGACCTCTATCGAAGCGCCCAGAGTGAGCAGCGCTATGCCGGTCGCCGCGCTGCCCACCATTTGAAATGACTTATCCAGCGTCGAGGGCAGGGTTTTCATGCCGAAGGCCACCAGGAGTATCCCGCACGCCGGGGCCATCACCATCGGGTTTTTCAAAATGCCCTTTACCGCATTTTTCAGAAAACCCGGCATATCGCCGCGGCGGGCAAGTATCAGTTCGCTCGACAGAGGGGACAGAAGATTATAGAGCGGCATCGCGATGGCGATATAGAGCGCCAGCAGACCGATAGCCTGATTTCCGATCACCGCCTGGACGGTCGGCAGCCCAACGTAGATTGTGTTGGGACGCATCGCCGCCGCGGTGGTAAGGGCGATCCGCCGCCTGTCCCTGACACGGAATATCCAGCGTTCCGCGGCATAGGCGACAAGCATCGCCAGAAGCGCCGAACCTGCCACGGCCCAGAAGAATGAGGCCTGCGTCCGCATATTTTCGTCTATCTGGAAGGCGTTGCGGAATAAAAGCGAGGGTGAAATTATCCAAAAGAGAAATTTTGAGAGGGTTGAAATATCGCTCTGGGTGATGAAGCCCCTCCTAAAGAGCAGATTTCCCGCCGTCAGAAGAAAGGCCAGCGGAAGGATCAGGATAAATCCCCTTATTAACGTATCCATCGATATGCTCCCCTCTATAAAGTCCGCAGGAGCCCCCTCATACGGCTGAGGACTCCTGTCGGAACAATTTTTACGCTATATGCCGCGGCTGTTAGATATAGGCTCCGCCGTTGACGTCGAGCACTTCGCCGGTCGTCCATCCCGCCTCGTCGCTGGCAAGATAGAGGATGGCGTAGGCGATCTCGTCCATTTCGCCGACACGGCCCAGGGGGATATTTTTTATCAGCCCATCGATCAGATGCTGCTCCATGCCAAAGAACATGCGCCCTTTGAGGGGACCGGGGGCGACGACGTTCGCAGTGATGTTCCACGGAGCAAGCTCTCTTGCGAGGGTCTGTGTCAGGCCGACTATCCCGGCCTTCGCGGCGGCGTAGTTGACGCCGACACCGGGACGTCCCGTGCGGCCGCCGATGGAAGATATATTGACTATACGGCCGTATTTTCTCTCTTTCATTCCGGGTGTCACCGCCTTGCAGGAGTTGAATATGCCCGTCAGGTTGATGTCTATGACGTCCTGCCACTCTTTTACGGTGAGCACGTCTATCGGTTTATGAATGAGGATCCCGGCGCAGTTTATCAGTATGTCTATGCGTCCGAACTCGTCCAGCGCCGACTTCACCGCCGCCTCTATCCCTTCATAGCTGCGGGCGTCGGCCACATATTTGCGCACCTTGTCCTCCATACCGGCGTAGGAGCCCTTTACCCTTTCAAAGACGCTCTCATCGTAGTCGACGAGAATAACGGTGGCGCCCTCCTCGATAAATTTTACCGCCGTGGCGGTAGCTATATCCGAGCCTCCGCCAATAAACACCGCAATTTTATCCTTCACTCTCATAAGCAGCACATCTCCTTAATTTATAAAACAATATGACCGGCCAGTTACATGCCAAGCAGCGTCAGGCTGAGTTTCGGCACATAGACGATCACCAGCAGCGCGAATGTGAAGGCGATGATAAAGGGGATCGCCGGCTTTGAGACCGCGATAGGCTTATCCTTTATCAGGCCGCTGGCGACGAAGAGGTCAAGGCCGAACGGCGGGGTGGAGAGGCCGATAGCCAGATTCGTCACCATGATGACGCCGAAATGTACGGGATTTACGCCAACCTGCGTGACCAGCGGCAGAAGTATCGGGGCCATTATCAGTATCGCCGGACCGGTATCCATCACCATACCAAGGAAGTAGAATATTATGACTATTACCAGCAGCACCTGCCACTGCGCCGTAAAATAGGTGAGGATGAAATTGGAGAACATCGCCGGAGCCTTGATGAGGGCCAGCATGCGTCCAAAGGCCGTGGCGAAGGCCAGCAGGAAGCAGAGCGGCGCGTATGTCCTGACCGCGCTGCCGAAATATCCCCAGAGTTCGCTGTACTTTATCGACTTATAGACAAAGAGCGCGATAAAGAGCGCGTAGAAGATCGATATGCAGGCGGCCTCAGTCGGCGTGACTATGCCCGTATAGATTCCTCCGAGAATTATTATCGGCGAAAGGAAGGCCCAGAAGCTCTCTTTGAAGAGCGGCCAGAATCCCTTTTCGTGAAGCTTGTTGTAGTTCGCCATGATCTTCTCTTTGTCTTCTCCGTAGATCGTACAGTAGACGATGGCATAGACCATGAGACAGACGCCGATGAAAAATCCCGGCAACACCCCGGCGAGGAACAGCGCTCCCGTAGATACGCCGGTAGCCAGCGAATAGAGCACGAAGGGAATGCTCGGCGGGATTATGACTCCCAGCCCTCCAGATACCGCCACCATCGCCGCGCAGAAACGCTTGTCATATCCGAGCGAGACAAGGAGCGGGATCGTCATTCCACCGACGGCCGCCGTCGTCGCGGGCCCGGAGCCGGAGATAGCTCCGTAGAAGAGACAGGTCATGATGACCGCTATCGGCATGCCGGCCCTTCTCTTGCCGACAAAATAGGCGAAGACGTTGAACAGTTTTTCGGATATGCCGCCCTCCGCCATGAGGACGCCGCCCAGGATGAACAGGGGAATCGCTATTATCGGCGTTGAGTCGGCGCCGCTGAAGGTATTCTGTATGAGCGTCTGGATGCTGCTCGCCCCCGGAGCCCCCGCGATCAGCGGTACAAGGGTGCTGACGATCATCGAGATGGCGATCGGCACGCTCATGGCGAGAAAGAACAGGAAGACAAAAAATACTATACCGGCCATAACGTTATATTCCCTCCTTCTTCATCGTTTCCTGCATCTCTTCCATCATCTTCAGGTGTTCGCTCTTTTTGCCGCGCATCGCCATGATGAGCTCGACGATGAGCTGTATCGTGCGTACCACACTCAGGAAAAATCCGATGCAGAGGGCGCTGTAGACCAGATACATCGGAATCCTCAGCGCGGGAGATACGCGCCCGCTCACCACCAGCGAACAGTAGACTATCAGCGAGTAATAGGTAAACACGGAATAGATGCCGAGGCTGAGGAACTGGATACATATTTCAAGCGCCTGTCTGACCTTTTCCGGAAGAAATTCGGCGAGGACGTCGACGCGGAGCATGTTTCTCATGTAGATCGTGTAACTCATACTGAAAAACACGGTCCATATCCACATATAGCGGCTGAGCTCCTCCGGCCATGTGAGCGGCATATTAAAGACATAGCGCATTATGACCTGCAGAAACATCGTGCATGAGATGCCTATCATGAGGACGATAAGGACGGTCTCTTCAAAATGTTTATCAAGCCAGCGGATAACTTTCATAGATAACGGTCACCTCTTATCTCTCTAAATGAGGGCCGCGGAAAAGATACATCCCCTATTTCCGCGGCCCCTGAAATGTCGATACGATGAGCTTTCGTAATTTACCCCGTAAGGCTATTTTTTCTTAGAGTTGGCGTTGAGTTCCTTGACCATCAGATCGACGACCTGGTTTCCGGCAATCTTGCGGATGCTGTCCCACTGCGGCTTGACGGAGGCGCGGAGCTGATCGAAGGTTTTGTTGTCATATTCAATCAGGGTCATGCCGCGTTTGAGGAGCTCTTTCTTGGAGTTTTCGGCAAGCTGCGGCATCGAGCCGCCGATCTCCGTCTGCGCCTTTTTCACCGCCAGCTCCAGGGCCCCGCGGTATTCCTTGGGAAGCGAATCGTAGAATTTCTTGTTCATGACTACGTGCATTATATAGAGGTTGTGATGCGTGGCGCAGAGGTACTTCTGCACTTCGTTGAAGTTATTGGAGAGGATTATGTCGTAGGGATTTTCTTGAGCCTCGACGAGCTTCTGCTAAAGCGAGAGATAGAGTTCGCCGATCGTTATCGGAGTGGGAGCGGTACCCATCGCCTTCCAGCCGACGACAAAGTTGTTGCTCGGCAGGGTCCTGATCTTCATGCCCTTGAAATCTGCGGGACCGTTGAGCTTTCTATTCGACGTCGTCTCACGGAATGTCGCGCCCTGCATGTAGCCGAGGAGCTGGAATCCCGCCTTGTTGTATCTTTCCTGGAGGAATTTGTTCACGGGGCCGGAATTAAGCGTCTTGTCGATCGTGTTCTTGTCATAGGTGGAGAACATGAAGAGCATGTCGAACACCGACACCTCGGGGATGAAATCCACCATTGAATAGACCTGCTCCGAGCTGATGCTGACGCTGCCGTCCTGGAGCTGCTGGGCCGTCTCCTGCGCCGTTCCAAGCTGCGCGGCGGGCATTACCTCGATCGTAAGCTTTCCGCCGGTCTCCGCCTCCGCGTATTTCTTGATGAGATCGGCCATCAGGGCATTGGCCTCAGTTTTGGGCGAGGTATGCGGATAGAGCAGCGTCATCGGCTTGAGGCTGGCATATTTTGCCGGGTCCGCCATCGCCGCTGAGAAAGAAGACAGGATCATCGCCGCCGCCATTGTCAAAACCATTGAAAGATAGAACATTTTTCCGCGTTTCATATTGTGTATCCTCCCGTTGTGATTGTATATTGATTTGGATAGGCGCCTCGCGCGGAGGTCACCTTATCAGCCATCCGCCGGTAATAAGCGTCGTCTCACCCGTGATGTACGAAGATTTGTCCGAGGCGTAAAAGACAAAAAAATCCGCCACCTCTTCGGGCGTTCCGAAGCGTTTGGCTGGTATGTCGTTCAGGTTGCGCCTGTTGTAATACTCGTTGTTCGCTCCGGACATCGCGGTGGCGATCCTTCCGGGGGCCGCGGCGTTGACCGTGATGTTATATTCCGCAAGCTCGTAGGCCATCGAGCGCGTCAGCGAAACTATCCCCGCCTTCGAAGCCGAATAACAGGCCGAGGCCGGGCCGTGTTCGCTGCCCGTCAGACCGACTATCGAGGACATATTGATTATCTTCCCATACCGCTGCTCGATCATATAGCGGCTGACGAGACGGGAGACGTAAAATACGGAGTCCAGATTGACCGCCATCACCTCGCGCCAGGTGTCGATCTCCAGCTCATAAAAGGGTATTTTGAACCCCCCGGGCTTTTTCGGAGATATCCCCGCGACATTCGCGAGTATGTCTATCCTGCCAAGCAGCTCCGCGGAGCGCTTCACCGCCGACGCGACCTCTTCCGGCTTTGAGACGTCGCAGCGGATCGGATAGGCCTTTACGCCCAGGGCTTCCGCCTCCGCCGCGACGGCGGCGTTCTTTTCCTCATTGCGCCCGTATATCGCGACATCCGCGCCCTCTTTTGCGTAGGCGAGCGTGATGGCTCTCCCTATTCCCGCGTTGCCGCCGCTTATGACCGCCTTTTTTCCTTCAAGAATCATCCATTTCACCTCCCCTTTTTTGACAGATTTTTATTCTATTCCGTGCGCTTTGAAATATTCTTTCGCCGTCTCCAGCGTCCGGCGCGCGTGCTCCACAGCGCCTATCCGGGCCACCCTCTTAACGTGCGGCATCTCCACGCAGAGGACGACGTCGTCGTTGAGATTTTTCACAATACCGGCGATATCTATCGCGCCCTCGCCGACATAGAGACGCTCCGCCCGTCCTGTGTGAACGAGGCTCTCCTTATCAGTCGGGATCTCCCTGCCGGCGTCGCAGATATGAACGGTCTTAAAAAGCTCTTTGGGGGTATCTTTCAGCTCCGCCGGCGTTACGCGCGAGCGGTAGAAGTGCAGGGTATCGAGAAGTATGAGGGCGTTCTCCCTTTTGACCGCCGCGAGAAGCTCTCTGGCGCTCTTAAGGTCTTTGACCTCCGCCCAGGTGACGAACTCAAGATTCACGGACATGCCATACTTCGCCGCCAGATCGCACAGCTCGCCGAACTTTTCCGTATAAAAAGCCTTATCCGGCGTCCAGATGTTGGTTATCACATTTTTCACGCCGAGCTTCGCGGCCGCTTCAAGGTGCGGTTCGTATTTTTTTATCTCCGTCGTATTTTCGTCGATTTTCGCAAGCTCTATATCATTGATCCGCATCCCAGTGTCTTTGAGCGCCTGCTCTGTAAGTTTGAAAAGCTCGCTGCCGTTGGATATGTCGTGGTTTACCTCTCCCGGCAGCCCCTGGCTTATGGTGCGCAGGCTCACATAGTCATAGTCGAGCAGATGGGTATTATAGATCATCTCCGCGGGAGTCCATGGAAGCCAGGTAAGATGCGCGATCGAATATTTTCTCGCCATTACAGTTCCTCCTTAAAAAGCTTTCCGGTAAACTATTTCGCCGGTCTTGTTATCGTCATTTTAATTTTTGATTCTAATAATAATACAAATTATTCCGCAAAACGGAATTAAAAATCAAATACTGGAATTTTAGTATAAGATAAAGGGTAGTTATTACGTTGTCAAGGCATTTTACTTTAAAATATATTTCAATTAATGAAAAAAACAATGCTCTGTTTTGTATTTTTCTAAGTGATTTGTTTTATAAAAAATACCAATATTTATTAAAAAAATTTTTATTTATATGATAAATGCTAAATATAAATACATAGGGCCGCGGAGAGGCAACTCTCCGCAGCCCTATGCAAAATATTGGCATTTTTAACTTATATCTCTAGTTATGCTTCATTATGATATATCTCAACTATAAGCCGGCAGTGCCTGCCGATACACTCAAGCGCCGTCTCAAGGTCGGCCCGCCAGAAGGATTCTATCAGTATCCTGTGCTCCTCCATTATCTCGTCGGGAGGGCGGCGTTTACGCACAGACTGTACGACCAGACGCGTCATGTCGTCGCATATCTTTTCCCACAGCGGCCCCAGCTTTGTAACGCCGAGAAATTCAATGATCGCCGTGTGGAACTGCATATCCTTCTTTATAAATTCAACGGGGTTATCCTTCACACTCTCCATCTCGTCGGCGATGACCACGAGCTGCCCCGCCAGCACCTGAGGATGCTTTGTCGTGATTATCTTTCGCACGATGAAGGGTTCGATCATCTCGCGCAGCAAAAAAAGCTGATATTCGTCGTCGGAATTTACCTCGGAGACTACTATCCCCTTATGTTCGCGCCACAACACCCAGCCCTCCTGAGAGAGGCGCTTGAGCGCGTCGCGTATAGGCGTGCGGCTGACTCCCATCTCCGCGGCGAGAGCCCTGTCCATGAGAGAGTTACCGGGGGCAAGCTCGCCGTTGATTATCTTCTTTTTTATCGCCTCATAGACATAGTTTGAAAGACTCTCGGACTTCTTTTTGGCAACGTCTGCCTCATCCGGCCTGTACAAATAATCCGCCCCCTCCGTGTTCCAATTTTCGATCAAAGCTGTATCCCTTTAAAACCGGCTGCTTTCAATACAGGTGTAAGCGTTGTATTAAATATTATACAATACCGCCCCTCTTTACGCAGCCTTAAAAGAACTCACCTTCGTTATCAGCCTGAAGGCCCAGCCCTGGAGAAGTACGATCAGGAAAAAACCGGAGAAGAAACCCATAGTGGTATAGCCCCCCGTTGGGGCCTTGAAGAGGTCGAGGCAGACCCCTGTGCCCCACTGGAAGACGATCACCATAAGGTAGAGGAACATGTTTATCACGCCGACGGTGCCGCCGTTCTGGTTCAGCGGCACAAGGGCGCGCACCGCGTTACCCATAAAGACGTAGCCGCAGCCGTTGAAAAAGCCGATCATAAATCCCGCCGCCCCGAAAAGCAGCGGAGAATTTGAAAAGAGGGAAAGCAAGAGCCAAAAGACCCAGCTCGCCTGCGTCAGCAGGCAGACGGTGAAGAAACTCCGTTTTTCATCGCGGCACCGCTTGACGAGCCAGCCGCCGAAGGCGGGACCGGCGACCATCCCAAAGCTTATCCAGGTCGCGCAGAGGTAGGCGGTATCCCGCGCCATCCCCGCGGAGCTCTGGAGCCAGGCGACCGCCCACAGTCCCTGCAATGCGGCACTAGCGGCGGCGGAGATGCCCCAGGTGTACATCACTACGCGCAGGGGGAATTTTCGCCAAATATTTTTTAGGACCGCCCAAAGCTCGCGAAAGACCGCCGCCGGATTTACGGCGCCCTCGCCGGGGCGCGGCTGCGGCTGCGGGTCGAGCCTGCGGAAATAGAGCAGCGAGGCGCCGAGCGCCGAGGCAAAGAGGCCGAGCAGGCAAAAGACGCCGCGCGAGCCGATCAGCTCCATCGCGAAGCCCAGCGGCGCGACGGCGATGATCGTCCCCGAATGGCCGACGACCATCGAAAGGCCGACATAACCGCCGTAGTCTTTCTGCGGAAAGCTCACGGCGCAGTATGTGAGTATCCCGGTAAAGGCGCTTGAGAGGCCGAGGCCGCAGAGGGCGTGCCCAAGCCCGACGGCGAAGGCCGTGCCGGAAAACATTATTATAAAGGAGCCGCAGGCGGCGATGAGCAGCGCCGCGCCGCAGCAGCGAAAGGCCCCGCGCCGGTCGATGAGCACGCCCCATAGACCGAAGCTGAGGCCGTAAGTGTAAAAGAAGAGGCTGGAGAGAAAGCCGATCGTCGAGGCGGAGAGCCCCAACGATTCGCCGAGCGGAGGAAGCACCACCACCCCTGATATCCGCATCAGGTTGCTCAGCATAAAGCCAAGCAGCAGTACGACAAAAAAGAGGCGCTTCATCCGCGCGGACCCACAGCGCCTATTCGGCGCCGTTATTCTTCAGATATTCCTTCGCGGTGACGAGGCAGCGGCGCGCGTGCTCCGTGTAGCCGTACTTCTCGACGCGCGCAAGGTGCGGCAGTTCGATGGAAAGCACCGTGTCGGGACGCATCGCCTTCACCATATCGGCGATGTTTATCGCGCCCTCGCCGACATAATAGCGGGCGTCGCGTCCGGTGTAGATGAGCGCCTCCTTGTCGTCGCGCGCTGGGATCTCCGCGGGGCCGTCGCAGATGTGGGCCATGTCGAAGAGCTCCTTCGGGCAGGCGGCGAGTTCGGCGACGGAGACCTTTGAACGCCAGGTGTGGAGCGTATCCACCATCAGGCGCGCGTTCGGGCGCTTCACCGTGTTGAGCAGCTCAAGCGCGCCGTCGAGATTCCATACACTGGCCCAGGTGACGAATTCGAGATTCACCTTCAGCCCGTACTGCGCCGCGAGATCGCAGAGCGCCGCGAACTGTTCCGTATAATAGTCCTTGTTGCCGGTCCAGACGCTGCTGATGACGCCTTTCGCGCCAAGCGAGGCGCCGGATTCAAAGGCCTGCTCGTAGCTCTTCACGTCGACGCCGTCAACAACGCGCGCGAGCTCGATGTCGTGTATCGCGATCCCCGTCTCATCGACAGCCTCTTTGAGCGCCTTGTAACGCTCGCCGCCGATGGGGATGCTGAAATCCCGCTCGCCCTTGACGCCCATGTTGATGTTGCGGATGCTGATATAATCGTAGCCGATGAGGGCGGCGTTGTAGGCCATCTCCACGGGGGACCAGCCGAGAACGGTAAGATGCGCTAATGAATACTTATGTGCCATAATTTTTTCCTCCTACAATATTTATATTTCGTATAACGGAAAACATTACCATTTATTAGGAACAGCTACACAATAATTATTCTTAGGGCTTTTGTCAAGTATTTTTATAATTTCAAAGAGAAATAATATTTTCCAATATACGGAATTAAATACTACTTGACAGAATATAATTTAAAGAGTAAAGTTGCAGCATCAGATGAATTTAACGTAAGAGTTATAGAGATTTCTATTTATATGGACGGGAGTGTTATTAAAAATGTCAATGAATTGGCCGGAAAAGGTGATATTCTGCGAAGTCGGGCCGCGCGACGGCCTTCAGAACGAAAAAACGCTGCTCTCCGTAGAGCAGAAGGTGGCGCTCATCGAGGGCGCGGCGGATGCCGGCGTGCCGATCATCGAAGTCGGTTCCTTCGTTCACCCGAAGGCGGTGCCTCAGATGGCCGACACCGACGAAGTGGCGAAGAAGATCCGCCGTCTGCCGGGCGTCGAGTACCGCTGCCTCGTGGCCAATAAAAAGGGCGTGGAGCGCGCGCTCGCCTCCGGCATCACAAAAGTGAAGCTCACCCTCTCCGCCAGCGAGTCGCACGCGCGGGCAAACATGAAAAAATCTATCGCGGAGCTGCTCGAGGGCTTCAAAGAGTGCACGGCCTTCGCGCACGAAAACGGCGCGGCGGTCTCAGGCGCGATATCGACCGCCTTCGGCTGTCCCTTCGAGGGAAAGATCCCCGTCACAAAGCTCGTGGAGATAACGGAAAAATTCATGGAGCTCGGCATAACGGAGCTTTCGATGTCCGACACCACCGGCATGGCCAACCCGCGTCAGGTGTATGACACCGCCTCTTTCATGCGCGAAAAATTCCCCGAGGTGCGCTGGTTCCTCCACTTCCACAATACGCGCGGCATGGCGCTCGCCAATATGGTGGCGGGTCTTAACGCTGGCATCATCCGTTATGACGCCTCGCTCGCGGGACTCGGAGGCTGCCCCTTCGCCCCCGGAGCCTCCGGCAACGTCGCCTCCGAAGATATGCTCCACATGCTCGGTGAGATGGGTATCGAGACCGGCATCGACCTCGACAGGATGATCGCGCTCGCCCGGCAGCTTCAGCAGTGGGTCGGCCACTGCACGGACAGCTCGGTGCTGCGCGCGGGCAAGAACTCCGATCTCATAAGCCGCACCGAGGCAAAAAAGCAGTAAACGACATTCACCGGGAAAGACTCTCCCTCTTTCTTGATTTTGGATTTACAGAACCTCTCCTCTGTGGGGGCCGCGCCTTCTGGCGCGGCCCTTTACTTTATCACGGGAATCAGCCGAGAAACGCCGCCATCTTTCGTCCGCCGCACATTCACAAATTTCCCGCCGTGTTTACAAAAAGCGCGGCAAATGGGTTATCATTATAAAATAACATCAAGATATTTGACCTTCGGGAGGAATTAAAATGGCGGAACCCTTTTCATTTAAATACCAACTAAGCACCATGGCGAAAGAGAGACTTAACCCGTCGGAGATAGGCGTCATGATAAAGCTCAGCATCGAGCATAAAGCCATTTCGCTCACGGCCGGCGAACCGTCGGCGGACATATATCCCGTCGAAGAGCTGAAAAGGGCCTTCAACACGATTTTTGAAGACCCCTCGCTGCTCGCCTACGCGAAGGAGGATTTCGGCCTCACGGAGCTACGGGAGTGGATAACGGAGCGTATGCGGGCCGACGGCATGATCCCCGACTGGGTGACGAGCAGGAATATCCTGCTGACCAACGGCGCGGGCGAGGCGATAGAGCTCGTCGCGGAGACGCTCATTGACCCTGGCTGCACCGTACTCGTCGAGGCTCCTACCTTCACCGAAACGCTGCTCACCTTCCGCAAACAGGGCGCTAACTGCGTCGGCGTGCCCGCCGACGACGACGGCATCATCCCCGAAGCGTTTGAAAAGCTCCTGCGGTCGCGCAGCGTCCGCTTCCTTTATACGATACCGAACTTTCAGAATCCGAGCGGACGCACCTCGCCGCTGGCGCGCCGCAAAGAGATACTGGCCATCGCCGCCAAATACGACATCCCGATATTTGAGGACGACCCATACCACTATCTGAGCTACGACGAAGAGGCTCCCGCGACATACCTCAGCCTTGCCGGCGACGACCGCCGCGTGCTGCACAGCAACAGCTTTTCCAAGCTCGTCGCTCCCGGGATGCGCTGCGGCTGGCTGGTGGTGCCCGACGCGATAATCCCGCACCTCAACGCCTTCCGCATCAGCGCCGGCCTTACGCGCCCCGCGATACTCCAGCTCGGCCTTTACAATTACCTGAGTTCGGTCGATTTCAGCGAGCGCGTCGGCTTCCTGCGCGACACCTACAGGGTGCGCCGCGACGGTATGGTGAAGGCGATAGAGAAGCACCTCAAACCGCTCGGAATAAAGACGAACTATCCGAAGGGCGGCTTCTTCCTCTGGGGAGAGGCGAAGGGGATCGGGGACATGACCGCCTTCGCGCGCTTCGCCGTGGAAAAGAAGAAGGTCGGCATCATCCCGGGAAGCGCCTTCTACACCGTCGACGAAGCAAAGAACGGCCGCGACGCCTTCCGCATCTCCTTCGCGAAGGTAGACCCGCAGACGGCGGAAGAGGGCATAAAGAGGCTCGCGGAGGCCTTCAAGGAGTACCGCTAGACCAAGGTACCTGAAACGCAGATTTAAGTGAAAAGCCCTGTCCAAACGGACAGGGTTTTTATGCCGCGGCTCAGGCCGGGCGGTGGTTTTGTGCTACACCGCGCCGGGTATTATCTGTTTTTCATTTTTTCCAGTAATCTCAGCGCCGTGGGGCTTTTGCCGAGGCCGCCGAAGGTACAGCGCAGCTCCAGCGGCAGTTTGAGACCGACGTCATACATCGCGGCGATAGTTTCGTCAAGCGGTATCACCTTATCATAGCCGGCGAGCGCCATGTTCGCCGAGGCGACGGCGTTCGAGCCGCCCATGACGTTCTTGCCGAGACATGGGACCTCCACGCGGTTCGCCACCGGGTCACAGGCGAGGCCGGTAATATTCTGCAGCGCCATTGAGGCGGCGTCGATGCACCGCTCCGCGCTGCCTCCCATGAGCTGCACGAGCCCCGCCGCCGCCATGCCGGAGCCCGCGCCACACTCCACCTGACAGCCCCCCACCTCGGCGGCGAATGTCGCGCCCTCCGCGATGAAGATGCCGACGAGTCCCGCCGCCAGCATCGCGCGCGTGATCTCCTCTCTTGACTTGCCCAGCGCGAAGCCCGCGCCGAGCAGCGTCCCCAGCAGGCAGCCGCAGGAACCGGCGGTCGGCGCCGCGACGACGACGCCCATCGCGCTTTTCGTCTCCATGATCGCCGTGACCGACTTTATGACGTTGTTGAGGATGTCGCAGGGAATCAGCGCGCCCTCTTTGCACGCCGCTTCGATCAAATAGGCCTGGGGGCCGAGTATCCGGTCGGTGTACTCCGTACCGGCAAGCCCCTCTTTAAGGGCTCCCTCCATGATCGAGACCAGTCCGCGCATCTTTTCCAGCACATCTTCTTTCGCGGTGCCGCCGCGCGCGGCTTCGTACTCCGCCGCCAGCTCCCACATCGCAAGCCCCCGGCCCTCGTGAGAGGCGCGCATCTCCCCTGCGGTCGAGAATGGTACGGCGCAGTCCGCGCGCGAAAGCGTCGGCAGCATCGGCGCTATCAAAACAAAATCCAGCGCTCCGTGTTCGGCGGCGGCGACGCGCAGCGCCTCCGGCTCCGGGGCCTTTGAATATTTCAGAGAGAGCAGCGACCCGCCGCCGCTTTCCAGAACCTGCGCGAAATCCGGAGCGGAACCCGCAACGGCCCGCGAGGACTTCATCGCCGCCGCGCCGCCGTGGGGAAGCTTCACCAGCACCTCGTAAAAGTCGCCGCAAAGCGAGATATCAAAACCGTCATAACGCCGCATCTCTATCATGCCGCCGCCGACGGATATCCCCTCCCACCGGTGATGTTCGCCGCCGCGGCCCCATACCTCTATGCGGTAGTTGTTGGGGTGTTCCGCGCCATAGTCGAGAATCCTGAATTCGATCTCCACCCCGGCAGCCTCCGCGAGCCGCGCGTAACGATCCACATCCGGCTCTGTTATCTCCTTGCCAAGCATGCCGCAGACAAAGCCCATATCCGTGCCGTGCCCGTCGTGCGAGGCGGCGAGCGAGCCGTTCACATCAAAGTCGACGACGGCGCGCATCGGCGCGCCGCCGACGGACTGCCGCACAATGGCGGCGATCCGCGCCGCGCCAGCGACATGAGAACTCGAAGGACCGCGCATTACGGGCCCGATGACGTCGTTAAAGATACTTGCCGGCATTCTGTCCATCAAAATATCAACTCCTATTGATTTTTATTTTTTCGTTGCTATCGGTCCTCTTCTATGGCAAATCCGCTTTGCAGGCGCGTTAAGAACGTCTCCGCCGCGCGTGAGAATACCTGATATTTTTTCCAGGCGATGACAAGCCCAGCCGTAACCCTAGGTTCAAGCGGGCGAAAGCATAACCCGCCGCGCCCAAAGACGTTGATAAGGCCGTCGATACAGAGGGCGGCGCCCATTCCCTCCTCCACCATCAGTGAGACATTATAGACAAGGTTATAGGAGGCGACGATGTTCAGCTTCCGAAAATCGTGGCCGAGCCAGCCCGACATATCGTTATTGAGCAGCACCTGTCTCGGGCAGAGGATTGGAACTCCCTCAAGGTCGCGGGGAGCGATGCTCTCGCGGGCAGCGAGCGGATCGTCTTTCCGCATCAGCATGCCCCATAAATCGTCTTTCGGCAGCTTAAAATGATCGTATTTATCCAGATTGGCCATTCCGATGAAGAGGGCGAAATCAAGCAGCCCCTTATCCAGCCGCTCCGCGATATCCCCCTCGTTGCCGCTGAAGAGGTGAAAATTGACGTCGGGGTAGTCGTCGCGCATCTGCTTCGCGGTCCTGACCATAAAGCGCATCCCCTCCGTCTCGCCGCAGCCGATGAAGATATCTCCGCTTATCACCTCGTCCGAGGCGGTTATCTCGCCCTCCGTCTTCTCCAGCAGGGAGACGATCTCCTCCGCCCTCTTCCTCAGCAGCATCCCCTCGTCGGTCAGCGTGACCCTGCGGTTGCCGCGGATCAGCAGCTGCTTGCCAAGATTTGTCTCGAGCTCCTTGATCTGGCGTGAGAGCGTCGGCTGCGTCATGTGCAGAGACTCCGCCGCTTTCGTAATGTTACCCTCGCGGGCAATCGCGAGAAAATATTGCAGTACTCTAAGGTCCATCACCACACCTGCCCCTCTTCCCGTAATGGATATATTTTACTATGCTTTATACGCATGGCAATAGATTTATTATAAGCATTTGATATATCCACAGGCCACCCATATAATTTGGGGCAAGGAGGTGAGGGGGTGAGAGAAAGAGAAAAAGAGGCCGTCAGAGAGAATCTGAGAGACGCGGGCTGCCCTTCGGAGGCGATCGAAAAATTTATACGGCTGGGCGAAGAGGAAAAGACCGCGGAACAGGCGGCGCTCCTCGCGGAACACCGGA
>Ga0192241_10480_pt1 | contig 18615 bp, 14 predicted proteins | sample Koala_Koa27_I3_FD_131239 | JGI IMG/M metagenome (GOLD analysis project Ga0192241, IMG submission 131239) | Enriched cells from koala feces incubated with labeled cellulose particles, San Francisco Zoo, California, United States - Koala_Koa2-7_I3 ... | reverse complement strand
GTAGATTTTCCGTTGGGTGAATTGATTTGTGTGACCGGAGTGAGCGGCAGCGGCAAATCTTCGTTGGTGAATGAGACCCTGTGCGCTTCGGTCCGTCGTGAACTGTACCGTTCTTACGACCAGCCGCTTCCGCATAAAGAAATAAAAGGCATCGACCAGATCGATAAACTGGTAGTGGTCGATCAATCGCCGATCGGACGGTCGCCCAGAAGTAATCCGGCCACTTATTCGAATGTCTTTACCGATATCCGTAAACTGTTTGAAATGACTCCCGATGCGCAAATCCGCGGGTACAATGCCGGTCGCTTTTCCTTCAACGTCAAAGGCGGACGGTGCGAGGATTGCCGGGGAGCCGGAGTGCAGACGATCGAAATGAACTTTTTGCCGGATGTTTACGTAAAATGTAAGTCGTGCGGGGGCCACCGCTATAACCGGGAAACGCTCGACGTACGGTACAAAGGGAAAAATATCGACCAGGTATTGAGCATGACGATCAATCAGGCTGTCGGGTTTTTCGAGAACATTCCCAAAATCTACCAGAAACTGAAAGCCATACAGGATGTCGGCCTGGGCTACCTGACTTTAGGTCAGCCGTGTACCACCCTCTCCGGCGGTGAAAGCCAGCGGATCAAACTGGCCGCCGAACTGGCCCGCAAGGATACCGGAAGTACGCTCTATATACTGGACGAACCGACCACCGGCCTGCACTTCGAAGATGTACGGGTATTGATGAATGTACTCAACAAGTTGGTGGACAAAGGCAACACGGTGATCGTGATCGAACACAACCTCGATGTGATCAAACTGGCCGACCACCTGATCGATATCGGTCCGGAGGGCGGCAATGAAGGCGGCCGGGTGGTGGCCCAAGGTACACCGGAACAAATCGCCAAGGTAAAAAAGAGTTACACCGGCCAATTTTTAAAACGGATGTTGTAACTTTGGGCGCCCGGAATCGGCTGGAATCGAAAAGATTTGAACAGAATAATATGAAAAAAACCGGATTACTCCTGTTTCTGGCAGGAATCCTGACCCTCCACGCCTCGGCACAGATTCCGTCCTGGCAGCAGGTCGATGTGACACAGGAAAACCGTGAACCGTCCCGTACCACATTTATGAGCTACGGCCGGGGCGAGGACGCGGTGACGATGGACAAGACCAAATCCACGTTCTACGTGCCGTTAAACGGTGCATGGGCCTTCCGTCTGGCATCCGGACCAGGGGATATCGAACCGCGTTTTTACGGCTCTTCTTATTCCGGAGAGCAGTCAGAAAAACCGGTGCCCGGTTATTTCGCCGAAACGTCCAAAGAAGAACTTGCCGCACACAGGCCGCCCGCATTACCGGCATCCCATGCCGTTGGACAGTACCGCACCCAGATCGAAATTCCGGTTTTCTGGCTCGACCGCGATATTTACTTCCGCGCGGAAGGCGTTAAAGGAGGCCTGACTTTGTATGTGAACGGTATAAAGGCCGGCTATTCCGAAGACGGAGGAACGCCGGCCGAGTTTAATATCACCCCGTATATCGCCGACGGCATCAACACCATCGGCATGGAAATCTCGCAATGGAAAACGGGTGACTGGCTGGAAAACGGTACGCAAACCGGTGCGGGAATCGAGGGCGATGTGTATGTCTACTCCCAGTACCGCATCCATATCCATGATTTTGAAGTAAAAACTTCGTTCGATTCGCTAAAAAACACCACCGGTGTAATCGATCTGGCTATCGAAGTGGTCAATAATTTTAATTTCCCGGACTCGATCGTAGTCTATTACGATCTGCGTGACGCTCAGGGCAAGCCGGTGCGTTATAATACCCGGGAAACGATTGTCCCCGGTCTCGGCCAGCGGGACACGATCCGTTTTCAGGGTAAACTGGGCGATGTGAAAAAATGGTCGCCCGAAAATCCGTATCTATACGAGCTGGTGCTTCGTATCCGTTATCAGGGGCGATTTACCGAATATATCCCCTATATGATCGGGTTCCGTGACCTGAAAATGCAAGACGGCCAATACCTGCTGAATGAAAAACCGTTGGAACTCAACGTCCAGGCTTACAGGTTCAGCGGCATCTCTCCCGATGAATCGGTTATCCGCGCGGAACTGAAAAGCCTCAAACAAGGGGGTTACAATGCAATCCGGTGTGCGTATCATCCGCGCAAAACCCGTTTGTATGAGCTTTGTGACGAACTGGGAATCCTGATCGTGGACGAAATAAATATCGATACCTCTTTAACCGGTGATCAGATGGGTGCAGGCGGAACACTGGCCAATAATCCCGAATGGGTGAATGCGTACCGTCAGCGGATCGAAAACAGCTGGCGCGCCAACCGGAACCGTACCGGGCTGGTCGTCTATTCTTTGGGGAATGGCCCGGGAGTCGGTTATAACGCATACCAGTCCTATTTGCTGTTGAAAGAACTGGAGCCGTTTCGTCCGGTAATGTACCGGCCTGCCGAGGGTTTGTGGTCTACGGACCGTCCGAGCTGGACCGGTGGTTTCTGAAATTTCCGAATATTTGACCCACATTAGAAACAATCCATCCATATTGCCATAAATAATAAAAGATTTACCTTTGAGGTAAAATACATTTAATTGAAACTGCTAACAAACATATTATGTGTGGAATAGTCGGCTATATCGGCCATCAGGACGCCTATCCGATCCTGATCAAAGGGCTCAGACGTCTGGAATACCGGGGTTACGACAGCGCAGGAGTAGCGTTGATCAGCGCCGAAAACCAACTGAACGTTTACAAATCCAAAGGAAAGGTCGACGACCTGGAACGCCTTACCCAGAATAAAGATATTTCCGGAACAGCCGGTATCGCGCATACCCGTTGGGCAACCCACGGTGAACCGAACGATGCGAATGCGCACCCCCACTATTCCCAGAGCGAAAAACTGGCGCTTATTCACAATGGGATCATCGAAAATTACCTGGTGCTCAAACAGCAGCTGATCCAGAGCGGATACGAATTCCGGAGCAGTACCGACACGGAAGTGCTGGTTCACTGGATCGAGTATATCAAAGAGAGCAACGATGTCGATTTACAACATGCCGTTCAGATTGCCCTGCGTGAAGTGGTCGGTGCGTTTGCGATCGGGGTGATTGAAAAAAATAACCCGGATACCATTATTGCCGCCCGCCGGAGCAGTCCGCTGGTTGTCGGTGTCGGCGAGGGTGAATATTTTCTGGCTTCGGATGCCAGTCCGATCGTGGAATATACGGATCAGGTGGTGTATGTGAATGATGACGAAGTCGTTGTTATTTCAAAAGAAGCCGGCCTGAAAGTTTTCAATCTGAACGATATCGCCCAGACTCCGGAGATTAAGAAAATCGAAATGAGCCTGAGCCAGCTGGAGAAAGGCGGTTTTCCTCATTTCATGATCAAGGAAATTTACGAACAACCCCAGACCCTGCAGGACTGTCTGCGCGGACGCATTAATGTGGAGGCGGACAATGTGGTTTTATCGGGGGTGATCGATAATCAGGAGAAGTTCCTGAATGCCAAGCGTATTATTATCGTGGCTTGCGGTACTTCGTGGCACGCGGCTTTGATCGGGGAGCACCTGATCGAGGATCTTTGCCGGATACCGGTCGAGGTGGAGTATGCTTCCGAATTCCGTTACCGTAATCCGGTGATCAACAAAGACGATATCGTGATCGCTATATCGCAGTCCGGTGAGACGGCGGATACCCTGGCAGCCGTTGAGTTGGCTAAATCGCAGGGGGCCTTTATTTACGGGATTTGTAATGTCGTGGGCTCTTCGATTGCCCGGGCAACGCATTCCGGATCGTATATCCACGTGGGACCGGAAATCGGGGTGGCCTCTACCAAAGCCTTTACCGGACAGGTGACCGTACTCTCGATGCTGACTCTTACCATCGCCAGGCAGAAGGGGACCATCGAGCCGGATGCCTATAAAAAGCTGATCGGTGAGTTAGCTGCCATACCGGATAAGATGGCAGATGTATTGAAGTTAGATCCGTTTATCAAGGACCTTTCCAAAATATTCACTTATGCCCATAACTTTATCTATTTAGGGCGTGGGTACAATTATCCGGCGGCGCTTGAAGGGGCTTTGAAACTAAAAGAGATTTCCTATATCCATGCCGAGGGGTATCCGGCGGCGGAAATGAAACATGGTCCGATTGCGCTTATCGATGAACAGATGCCGGTTGTGGTAATCGCCACTACCGACAGCGTATACGAGAAGACTATTTCCAATATTCAGGAGATCAAGGCACGTAAGGGGCGCGTTGTGGCTATTGTATCGGAAGGGGATGAGATGGTTTGTGAGATTGCGGATTATTGCATCGAAGTGCCGCGGACGGCGGAGTGTTTCGCGCCGATCGTGTCGGCTATTCCGTTGCAGTTGTTGGCTTATTATATTGCGGTGACAAAGGGTACGAATGTGGATCAGCCGCGTAATCTGGCTAAATCCGTGACGGTGGAATAACCTCCGCGCAGATAATAGCTGTCGGACAAGGGCCTGTTAAGGGTGTTTGAAATCGCTTTTAAAAAGAGACTTCCAATACCCTTAACAGGCCTTTTGCATGTCACTCCCGTCGCATCTCCTAGGGTTCAGCCATGATAATGAAACGCCAGCCAGAAACAATCCTCGCTGGTAAAAGTCACCCGATGTCTCCGATGGGGCGGAATCACCAAATGATCTCCCACCCGCAGGGTGACCGTTTGGCCATCCTCATACGCTAAAATCGCCATCCCCCGAATCACAGCCACCCACTCCGCCCAAGCCTGATCGTACCATTCATTTTCGGGAGTGACCTGCCCGAACGACAGAATACGCTCCAGGCGGAATCCGCCCGGAAGTCCCAACTCTCCGCTCTCGACCAGTATATCGAACTGCTCGATCCGGGTTTCCTTCACCGAACGTATATCAAAGAGATTCTTCTTCATCCTGTATTTCGATAGCTGTGACGGTCCGCACCGCCCGGTTCAAAATATGTTCGTCGTAAAGGACTATTACCCCGAAAACAATCGCCGTAATCCCGAAAAGCATCATAAACCCGTTAGCCGAAATCGAAGGAGAAAACATGATGTACAGTCCTATCAATAAAATAACCGCCGGCGCAATAAAGAAAAACCAGGGGATCGTCAGTCCGAGTTTTCGCCCGGTACTCAGGGAGATCAGTTGATCGAGTCCGCCGATGGTAAGCAGGATACCGAAAACAATCATCAGGATATTGATAAACAGCTGCGGCATCAACGCCATACAGATGCCGACCAGAAAACTGATACAGGGGGTCAGCGGCAGCCGGACGACGACATCTTTATTCCGCCGGCGCAGGAAACCGATCAAAAGCACCACCCCGGATAACATCAGCATGATCCCAAGAATCACCACAATCATCCGGGTGGTCAGTCCCGGCCAGGCAACCATTAAAATACCCAACAAAATGGAAAAAATCCCTTTCCATATCCCCTGTTTTTCACGGATCAATATTCTCATTACGATACTGTTTTATTATAGAGTAATTATCGGTTCTTTCGGGACAATCTCTCCGGTAGAGAGTCCGGATAAGAGGTTGGTATTCCATCCGGTAAAAAAATCCCCCACTCCGGCATCAATTTTGATTTACAGAACGTTATAGCCTTATAATATGAACCTATGAACGTCTTCATACACCGTGCCAAAAGCCGGGGATATTTCGACCACGGCGGACTGAGAACTTACCATACCTTCAGTTTCGCCGACTATTTCAATTCCCGACGCATGCACTTCGGCGCGCTCCGGGTGCTTAACGACGATACCCTCGACGGCGGCGAAGGTTTCGGCCTGCATGCCCATCACAATATGGAAATCGTGACCATACCCTTACACGGTACCCTCTCGCACATCGATAACCTGGGAAACGAAGAAGCCATCCGTAAAGGCCAAATCCAGGTGATGAGCGCCGGGAGCGGCATCCGCCAGAGCGAATATAATAAAAACCCGGATAAAACGGTAAATTTCCTGCAAATATGGGTGGTTCCCGATCGGCTGGAAGTCGAACCACGGTACCAGGAGATTACGGTGGACGACCGGCTAATACCCGGTCAGTTTAACGAGATCGTCTCTCCCTACCCCGGTAACGGCCGGTCCGCCCGGATTCATCAGCAAGCCTGGTTCTCGATGGGTGGATTCGGGCCGGGAACGGAGGTTGCCTATCCCCTGAAATCGGGAGAGAGCGAAGGGGTATATCTTTTTGTGATCGATGGAGAAGTCAGTCTACAAGAAGATATCACACTCGGTCCGCGTGACGGCATCGGCCTGACCGATATCCGACAATTGTATTTCAAAACACGCTCACAAGCGGAAATTCTGCTGATCGAAGTTCCCCCGATGAAGCGGTAAAGGGGGCAGGAAGAACTTGCTGTCCGAAAAGTCGAAAATCCTGTCCTGTGGTGCAGCTATTCGAATCACGGAAAATCTAAAAATGAAATTTCCGTGTTTTTTACTATATTTGTAAAATATAGGATACGCCTGGGGATTCCTTACTGGAATAATTCCCGACGGATTCCTGTCAACTTTCATTATATTTGACCCTAAATAAATCAAGTAAAACCAGACCGACTGTTGAAGATGAAAAAATTCGCACTGCTGACTGCCCTGATGGCAACCTGTTGGGGATTAACAGCTCAGGAAATTATCACGCATAAATTAAATGATTTCAATCAGATCTCTCTGAACGGGAATCTGAATGTGGTTTTGGTACCGGGCGAAGAAAACAGTTTCGAAGTGACGCTGCATAATACGGATGCCGATCGCTTTTCGTTTAGCACCACAGACGGAAAACTGGCCCTCCGTTTAAAGGCGAATACCCGACAGCAGGCATCGGCCGATGTGAAGATTATATACAAGAAGATTGACCTGCTGGATGTCATTTCCTCGTCCGTACGCGGTGAGGGTGCCATTGTGTCGGATCTGTTTGAACTCAAAACAGGCAACGGAGCGAACGTAACGATTGAAGTGAATGCCAAAGACCTGAGTGTTACGGCAGACGGCAATTCAGCCGCTTCGATTTCCGGCAAAACACCTTACCTGAACATCGCCGCCACATCCAAATCCAAAGTAGACGCGCGCGGCGTGGAAGCCCGCTCGGCCCAGGTTACCTCGACGCTTAACGGAGAAGTTTTCGTCTGGGCGACCGAACGCCTCGAAGCCAAAGCCGGCAGCAATGCCGTCATATTCTATAAAGGTACGCCGGAGATCTTCAAGCAGTCCACCAACCTGATGGGCAGCATCGAACAGTTCAGCTACTAAACACACACCACATTATAAACTACCCGTCAGGGCGGACGAACTGGGTAATCGTCCGCCCTTTCTTTTGCCGTCCGGTCACCGGATTTGGGCAGGTCGGCTTATTGTCCTATCTTTGTCGGCGTTAAACACTGAGATCATGGCTTCATCCAATTTTGTCGATTACGTAAAAATATTTGTCCGTTCGGGTGCGGGTGGAAACGGTTCGGCCCATTTCCGCCGCGAAAAATTCGTCGAATTCGGGGGACCCGACGGCGGTGACGGCGGAGAAGGAGGAAGCATCATCCTGCGCGGAAGCGGTCAGCACTGGACCCTGATCCACCTGAAATACCAGCGGCACATTTTTGCCGAAAACGGAGATTCGGGACACGGTTCGCGGGCGCACGGTAAAAACGGGGCGAATGTCTATATCGACGTTCCGCTCGGTACGGTGGTGCGTGACGCGGAAACCCGTGAAATTGTGGGCGAAGTGACCGCGGACGGCGAAGAATTCGTACTAATTAAAGGCGGACGCGGCGGATTGGGCAACTGGCATTTCAAATCGTCGACCAACCAGGCCCCGCGCTACGCGCAGCCCGGTGAAGAATCCAGGGAAGGCTGGTACATCCTGGAACTGAAAGTGCTGGCGGACGTCGGCCTGGTGGGATTCCCCAATGCGGGTAAATCGACGCTGCTTTCCGTAGTCTCGGCCGCTAAACCGAAGATCGCCGATTACGCCTTTACCACCCTCGAACCTAATCTGGGAATCGTTGCATACCGGGATCATAAATCGTTCGTGATGGCCGACATACCCGGTATTATCGAAGGGGCGCACGAAGGACGCGGTATCGGACACCGTTTCCTGCGCCATATCGAACGCAATTCGATCCTGTTGTTTATGATTCCCGCCGACTCGGACGATATCGAAAAAGAATACGGCATCCTGCTCAATGAATTGAAACAATACAATCCGGAACTGCTGGATAAATCCCGTCTGCTGGCGATCACCAAATCGGACATGCTGGACGAAGAACTGACCGGAGAGATCGAAAAAACACTGCCCAAGGGCATGCCCTATGTTTTCATCTCTTCAGTGACCGGCTATCAGATCGACCGGCTGAAAGATATGCTGTGGAAGGCCCTGCATGAATAAGCGAAAAAACGACTAAACCGGCCCGGCAGAGGCTGCCGGGCCGGTTTAGTCGTTTAAGAAACGGCTCGATGACCCATTTCAATCCCTATGCGGACCCGGATGGGAGGGAAAATCGGAAACCGGATCGAATCCGGGATCAGGGCCGGTAGGGTTGCGGTTTATTATTGAAGCGATAGCCCACCCCGAGCATCAGGAAGTTCGGCGCTTCGAATTGTTTGAGGCTGTACCCGATATGCAGAAAGGAATTCCGGGTCATGGCAATTTTCAGGGCCAGTACCTGGTAGACCGTATTGAGGTCGCCCCCACCGTGAATGACATTGGTTCCTATCCCCACGGAAACCGTAAAATAGGGCATCACGTATTCCGCCCGTGCCGATACTCCCAAGGACATCTGCTTCATCCGATCAGGAAACACGAAAACATCCCGTACTTCATCCTGGCTCCACTCCATTTCGACATTGCTCGATCCGTCGTACACCCCGTCCAGCGAGGCGCCTATCCGGAATTTATATCCCAGGTTATACATCGGGGAAAAATTAAACCCAAATACTCCTCTGGTGGGCATCACCGTCGGCATCGCTCCCTCCTGCCGCAGAATTCCCTTTTCTTTCCAGGAACCGAATAGAATCAGGTCGTAGCTCATATGACGGTTGAAAAGGTGGGACATAGCGGCTCCTTTCGCTATCTCCGTCTCCTGCCGGTTGAAGTGATAAACTACCCCGACTTTGCCCCCGATGGTGTTTAGGCCGGAGTTCGGCAACCGTGTACTGCCGTTGGAAAAATGGGTCATGGTAACGCCTGCCGTCAGATCGACCCGGCGCGATACCATCCAATTGAGGAAAAAATTGGCGTTGATATAAGCATTGACCCGCGAGCCGATGACGCGGTTATATTCATTGGTGATCTCATGATAGGGCTTCCAGCCGAACGATAAACCGAAGTTCCATTCGTAATGGAGCGATAAATGCGGATGAAGCCTGGCGATACGGGCTCCCTGAAGCAGATAAAAAGCGAAAGGTGTTCCCAATTGTTCCGGTTCCAGAAACGTATACCCGCCTACTCCGATACCCTGGTAAGCCGAATCGTAGATGCGGCCGATATAAGTATCCGGTCGGAACTGGAACGCATATTTCAGGTGAAACGAAAGGGAGGTATCGATCGGTTTCCAGGTGTGGTTAATTCCTCTGAAAAATTCATGGCTGGGCGTCACGTAGCCCGGCCGGAAATCGAAGGCCAGCATGTGGTTGAACTTGCCGGAAGACCGTTCTCCGGAAAAAGGAATCGGATCGGCAAAGGGACCATTCCGTTTTTCCGCCGGGTAATCCCGGTTGAAAATCCCCGAATAAGCCAGCAAGCTGGCCAGATCGGCGCGCCTGGCATCGGAAAGCGGGAGGGCATGCTCCAACTGAGCCGTATCGGCAGGAATCTCCCCCTTCACCCCATCGGTCAGGGAGAACACCGGCACACGGGCCGCGGCCATAGACCCCTGAAGCAGCACGAGCCCGAAGGTTAACAGCTTAAATCGTATCGCACAATCGGATCTAAAGCGCATTAAAGTTATTCCTGGATTAATTACCGGTAAAATATATCCCGTTGAATTGCGAAGATAACATTTTCCACACAAAGTGATCCCGTGCGGCCCGGAAAATATACAAACCACCGCGGGAATGAGGATGAGAAGACGGGATTCATCTACATTTCGGAACAAAAATAATTTTATCCCGTTTTAAAATAAATTGAATTTCTTTTCGTCATTACACCGACAGGCGTACGGATCCGGGGCAACCCATAAAAACGCGAAACCCTAAAAAATGTGGGACTGCCAGGCACGTAAATTGCTGAAAAATGTTAATTTTGTGAAGTTCACAAAATACAATATATTATAGTCGTATGCTAAATCCCGAAAGTCTCCTGCTCATTGGATCGGTTTTATTATTTCTGAGTATTATTGCGGGAAAAACGGGTTTTAAGCTGGGTGTTCCGGTACTTTTACTCTTCCTTGGGATCGGAATGCTGTTTGGAAGCGACGGGTTGGGAATCGTGGATTTCGTCAGTCCCTCCGGCGCGCAGTTTATAGGCGTTATTGCCCTGAGCATCATCCTCTTCTCCGGGGGGGATGGACACGAAATACTCCGACATTAAACCGGTCATGGCACAGGGGGTTACCCTGGCTACGGTAGGTGTGTTCCTGACGATGGTCCTCACCGGATTGTTCATCCATTGGATATCCGGTATTTTCAGCGGTATCCCATCGTTGTCGATGACCGAATCGATGCTGATGGCGGCGGTGATGTCCTCTACCGACTCCGCTTCGGTATTCTCCATTCTGCGCACCAAGAAAAAAGGACTCAAAGAAAACCTGCGGCCCACACTCGAATTGGAGAGCGGGAGTAATGACCCGATGGCCTATATCTTGACTATCGTGCTGATCCAGATGATCCAGTCCGGAAGCAGCAACCTGTGGAGCGCCGGATTCGAATTTCTGGTACAGATGAGTATCGGCGGGGCGGCCGGTTTCGCACTGGGCCACCTGGCCCGCCTGGGGATGAACCGGTTGAATATCAACAACCAGTCGTTTTACCCGATCCTGCTGCTGGCCTTTAATTTCTTTATTTTCGGCATGACCGATCTGATGCACGGGAACGGCTACCTGGCGGTCTATATCGGAGGGCTGGTGGTGGGAAACAGTAAAATTCCGCACAAAAAGAATGTCAGCAGTTTCTTCGAAGCCTTTACCTGGTTGTTCCAGATCGTAATGTTCCTGGCGCTCGGTATGCTGGTTTACCCGACCGAACTGGTTCCTGTAGCCGGGATCGGACTGCTGATCGGTATCTTCATGATCCTGCTCGGACGGCCGTTGTCCGTCTTCCTGAGTCTGCTTCCGTTCCGGAAATTAACCTTGAAAGCCAAAACCTATATTTCCTGGGTGGGTCTTCGCGGGGCCGTACCGATTATCTTCGCTACCTATCCGCTGATTGCCGAGGTGGAAAACGCTTCGCTTATTTTCAACATTGTGTTCTTTATCACCATCGTCTCCCTACTCGTGCAGGGCACTACCGTGGGATGGATGGCAGAGATGCTCGGATTGTCGGAAAAAGAACCGCGCGAGAAAGAGTTCAATCTCGATCTGCCGGACCAGATCAAATCGTCGATGTCGGAAATTACCGTCACCGAATCGATGCTTACCGTAGGAGCCAAGCTGATGCACATGCCTCTGCCTGACAATACATTGGTGGTGATGATCAAGCGGGGCGAACGCTATTTCGTACCCAAAGGCCAGACCAAGCTCAAGGACGGGGATAAACTGTTGGTGATTTCCGACAACGAAGAAGAACTGCGCCAGGTCTACGAAGAACTCGGTCTGGGGAACGACTATTACATCGAAAGCAACGATTGATAACAGTTTTACCGCTGTACGGAAGGAGGACAAAAGCTGTCCCCTTTTCTTACTTGCTGTGGGTTATTCGATAATCAACTGCCAATGCCCGACATCCTGCCATTCTCCGAGTTTAAATCCGATTTGCTTCATACAGGAAACCTGACGGAAACCGAACTTTTCATGCAGGCGGACACTTGCCTCGTTCGGCAGGCAAATACCGGCTATCAAAACATGCGTCTGCCGCCTGTCGATTTCCGGAAGAAGCCGGCTCAGTAGTTGGGTTCCGATTCCCCTGCCCTGAACGCCCGGCCGGAGGTAAACGGTGATTTCTTTGGTGGAGGAATAAGCCTGCCGTTTATCCCACTGGTGAATATAGCAGTATCCCCGGATTTCTCCCTCCTGTTCCGCTACATAAAACGGCAAACCGGCCTGTAAGGTCTCCCTAATGCGGGATTCCATCGCTTTGTCCGGCAGCAACACCGTATCGAAAGTTACCGCCGTATGTTCTACGTAGTAATTATATATGCCGCATATGGCGGCCGCGTCGTTCCTTTGTACCTGGCGTATATTCATACCGTCTCATTTTTTGAATCTCATTTTCCCCTATTCCTGTTCGCGTTCGTCGAGCAGAAATTGGACGCAAGTTAAAAAAAGCAAATAAAAAAGCAGGAAATTTCTTTCCTGCTTTGGATGAGACGGTGATTACTTATTTTTCGATCAGTTCGATACTGCGTTTGATGAACTTGGTGAGTTCTTCGCCTTTGAGCATGCCGTTGGAGAGCAGCGCCAGGTCGATCATCTGTTTCACCAGTTTGTTTTCTTTACCGACCGTCTGCAGTTTCTCGGTACGTTTGGCCTGGAATTCTCCGAGTTTTTTACCCAGTTCTTCCTGCAGCTTGGTGTCCTCTTCGGCTACCTCTTCGGGCTTTTGATCCTTTACCCGCTCATCGATGGTCTTTTTCTGGGTCTGGATATTGTCGATCTTTTTATCCAGTTTCTCGATCTCTTCACCGACCTGGCCTTCCACCTGAGCGAGCGCATCGACCACCAACGGATGATTACCGTTCACCACCACGTTATAGCTGTCGGGCATCTGGCCGTAGAACGCCGTCATACCTCCGCCTGAGGCGGCCATGTCTTTCATCCGGCGCATAAATTCGTTGCGGGTGATGATAACCGGTTGTTCGTTTTCGTCCATCGGCTCGAAGCTGACCGTGTAGTTTACCTTGTCCGTACCCGGCAGCTGCGCCTCGAACACCGGACGAAGCAGGCTTTGCTGTTCCGTACTCAGGGACATGGTTTTATTCTCCTCTTTGGCGATCAGTTTGTCCACCACATCGGCATCTACGCGGACAAAGCGCATGCCCTGATTTTTATTTTCACACCAATTGATAAAGTGGTTGTCCAGCTGGCCGTCCATCAGCAGCACATCGTAGCCTTTGGCTTTGGCCGCGTCGATAAAGCTGTACTGGGTTTCGGTGTCAGCCGTATACAGGGCGATGATCGTGCCGTGTTTGTCGGTCTGGTTGGCTTTGATCAGTTCTTCGTATTCTTTGAGGGTGAAGTATTTGCCGTCGGTGTTTTTCACCAGCACGAAATCGGCGGCTTTTTCGGCGAATTTCTCGTCGGTCACGATCCCGTACTGGATAAATACTTTCAGATCGTCCCATTTGGCTTCGAAATCGGCCCGTTGATTGGTGAAAATTTCCTGTAGGCGGTCCGCTACCTTGCGGGTGATGTAGCTGGAGATTTTCTTCACGTTGGAATCGCTTTGCAGGTAACTGCGCGAAACGTTGAGCGGGATATCCGGCGAGTCGATCACCCCGTGCAGCAGGGTAAGGAATTCGGGAACGATGCCTTCCACCGAATCCGTTACGTATACCTGATTGGAATAGAGCTGGATCTTGTTTTTCTGGATATCGAAATTATTCCGGATTTTCGGGAAATACAGGATACCGGTCAGGTTGAACGGATAGTCGATATTCAGGTGGATGTGGAACAGCGCCGGTTCGGCCATCGGGTAAAGTTTACAGTAGAAGTTGTCGTAATCTTCCCCGGTCAGTTCCGACGGTTTTTTAGTCCACAGCGGCTCGGTATCGTTGACGATAAAGTCTTTATCCGTATCGACCATTTTACCGTCTTTCCACTCCTGCTCCTTACCGAAGGCGATGGGTACGGGCAGGAATTTGCAGTATTTATCGAGCAGTTCTTTAATCCGGTCTTTCTCGGCGAACTCCTTGCTGTCTTCGGCGATATAAAGGATGATATCGGTTCCGTGTTCCGGGCGGTCGGCGACCTCTTCGAGCGTATATTCGGGCGAGCCGTCGCACGACCATTTCATGGTCTTCGATCCTTCTTTCCACGAACGGGTCACCACCTCCACTTTGTCGGCCACCATAAAGGCCGAGTAGAAGCCCAGACCGAAATGGCCGATGATATTCGTCTGGTTTTTGTATTTTTCCATGAACGCTTCGGCACTCGAAAAAGCGATCTGGTTGATGTATTTGTCCACCTCTTCGGCGGTCATCCCGATCCCGTGGTCGCTGATCGTCAAAATTCGTTTTTCAGGGTCGAGCGAAATGCGGATGGTCAGATCGCCCAGTTCGCCTTTGAATTCACCTACCGAAGCGAAGGTTTTCATTTTCTGAGTAGCGTCTACGGCATTGGAAACCAGTTCCCGCAGGAAAATTTCGTGATCCGAATAGAGGAATTTTTTGATTACCGGGAAAATATTTTCTGTAGTAACCCCGATCTTGCCTTGTTTCATAGATTTCGATTTTAAAGTTTTTTGAGTTTTTCCTGCGTAAGGACAAGATACGTGCCACGCGGGTTTTCCTGTCAAATTGACAGTAAACGGGTGACATTGAGGAGACTTCCCGTTCGGCAACCTGAAAAAAAGACATTTATAAAACAATTCCCCGACATTTAGCAAACTTCATTGAGATTGTAAGATTTCTGTTGCAAGGAAAAATAAGAAGATTTTTCTATCTTTGCGGTGCGAAGAAAAATCTAAAAATAAACAATCCGGCACAATCCCCATGGGATTGTGCAGAGTTGATGGGGATATTATATCCCGCGATTAACAGTCGGGTTGTCTTTTAGATTTCACTTCTTCGCAGCTGCACAATCTTTTAAGTATGCGTAAAAATGCGATCTACCCACCTACGGGGATGGGTAAAAGGAAATTCAAATTTTCACAGACTCTTTGCTCAAATCAGGGATTGTTTCTATATTTATGGAAACATCTGAACTCGACATAGTAAATACGGAGACGTATTTATCGTATAAGCTACGGCTTTTATACTTGTAACTTCGAAACTACCAATTTTTAAAGCACACAAGGAAAAGCACGGGCCTGAGTTGTACCCTGATCCAGTATCGGGGTACGACAATGGCGTGGTCATTCTATTGGTGCAAGGTATTGGTAGTACCCGAAGTTCAATAGTTTTGGCCACGCTTTCTTTTTGCGTGGTTTGTCCAACAAACTTCACTTTCCACCCATGCAACCCAAAAATACCAAATTCAAGAACACTATACCCGAAAACAGCGCCACACCCGACTGGATACGCCTGAGAGAAGTCATCGAAGAATCCGGCATGTCCGTCAACGCCTTCGCCCTGCACATCGGACTGCCCCGGTCCGAAAATCTGTACCAAATCAAAAAAGGGAACCACGGCATCAGCAAAGCCCTCGCCGAACAAATTAACCGATTCTACCCTTCGTTCAGTGTCGGATGGCTCCTCAGCGGTGATGCGGGAGCAAAACTACCTCCCGATGCGGACCATATCGAACTGCGCAACGATTCCCTGAAACGATTCCCGGTTTATTCCCGGATTAAAAACGGAACCAAACCGATCTATCATTTGTACCTTTCGGAAAGGCTGTCGAACGATGCCGGGCAAGCCGTAATCAATAACGACGAATCGCTGGCTCCCCGTATTCCGGTCGGCGCGCTGGTTTTTCTGAAACAGTCGGAAAAACTAATATTCGGAAAATATTACCTCTTCCAAACTCCGGAAATGGATTTGATCCGAAAAGTCAGCGGCAGTCCAAACCCCGATGAGATTCGATTGAGTACGGAGGACGGGGAAACATATGACGATATCGTTCTTTCTCCTGCCGAGATAGAAAACCAATACCTCGTTGTTAAAGTTTTATCGGATATTTAGAAGCAGGATTGCCGGGATTGCCGGGATTGCCGGGATTGCCGGGATTGTCGTGGTTGGTCTTAAGGGATCGTTATTTCGTTCCTATTTGGTTATTATACGCATACTACCCGTCACCGCAAAATCTTATTCCAGTGCAAGGCTCGCTCGTACCTCGTTCGATTCGTTGGCCCTAACGCGGACGATTTGCCCGTCCGGTAATTTCTTTTAAATATTGCAAAGAGTATATTATGGTTATTAACTGAGGTTCGGTTCATCTTCATGGTACCGGAAATACGAACAGCCACCGCATAATTTTTCCCTTGCTTCAGGCTCGCTCGTGCCTCGCTCGGATTCGTTGGCCCACGCGCGGGCGATTTGCCCATCCGGTACTTTCTTTTTTAATGTTGCCGGAAGCCGTATGGTTATCGCTTCATTTCTTCTCGTGGCTCGCAAATCGCTTTTGACGATTGGCCCCACGCGCCCTACCGGGTCGATAACCGGCTGGAACTGCGACTTTTAGAAAGTCGCCCAAATCGGAGCTTTAAGGTTCCCCTTCGGGGCTCCTCCTTCGCACCTCGGCGGAATCTATAAGCGCGCTTCCACTCCGCTCTCGGTTTGGCGTCGGTTGAAAAAAGGTCCACCAAAAACTTTTGGGCGATCCGTTGGATCGCATGACTGTTTGCTAAAACTGGATGCGCAGTTGGGTGCCCTCTTTTTGTTCCGGCTTTTGGGCATCACCGAAAACCGTCTTACCACCGTATAAATAGGAGGTATTGCGCTCGTGTTGCACCCATTCGTCGAAAAAATCACGTGGCTTATACCGCTTTTCGATCCGCTGGGCCATTTTGGAAAGATTTTTCAAAGCCTCCGACTTATCGTTCTCGCCCAGTTTAGCACGGTGGATGGCGTGATCCAATACCTCGATAGTACGGTCGTAAACCTGGGTCGGCACCGGATGAGGATGTCCGTCTTTACCGCCGTGGGCAAAGGAAAACCGGGCCGGATCAGAAAAACGGGAAGGCGTACCGTGAATCACTTCACTCACCAGCGTAAGCGATTGCAACGTACGAGGCCCCACACCGGGTAAAAGCAGCACCGACTCGATATCCTGCGGATCGGTTTCATGGGCTAGCATCATCGCAGCCCCCAACCGCTTCAAATTGACATCTTTACCGAATACTTCATGATGACGGGGCATGATCAGCGAAACTTCTCTCATCAGTTTATCCGGATGCTCACGGGTAAGCTCCAAAATTCCCGATTTGGTCGGAGCCGCCTGCCGGTCGGTCAGGTTCAGAATAAGCCCCTGGTTTTCGCCGCACACCCCTGTATGTGGCTCTACGGTAAAAGATTCCAGCCCGTCCGAAAGCCAGTGATACCGGCGGGCCATCCGGTTGGCCGGATTCATCCCCTGCTGGATCACCGTCCACTCCCCGTCCGCCGTCACCACAAACGAGTGCAGGTACAGTTGATACCCATCCTGCACCGCCGTATTATCGACTTTAGCCGATAGTTTACTGCACCGCACCAGTTCATCGCCCGGAAGCCCCGTTTTTTCGGCGATCCCGATGAGTTCTTCCGGGGTTTTGCGGGACGATTTGCCCCGTCCCCCACAGATGTAGATACCCAAATCGGCCGAGCGCAGGTTAACCGATTTTTTGAGCGCGTTCATCACCGAAGTGGTGATCCCCGAAGAGTGCCAGTCCATACCCAGCACACACCCCAGCGACTGAAACCAGAACGGATCGCTCAACCGCCGCAGGTATTCCGACCGGCCGTACTCCATTACGATCGCCTCGGTTATAGCGCCGCCCAGCAAACTCATACGCTGGGCCAGCCATGGAGGAACCGTGCCGTAATGAAGCGGTAAATCCGCATGTCCTTTCCGGATACTCATCGGGAATTATATTCGATTTTTGAACCTCAAAGTTAAACAATACATTCGAATTAACAACGTCTGCCATCGATTTTTATTTTCATCCGCTGGATTACGGCCATTTCGAAGGAACCATACCCGAAGGAAACTACGGGGCGGGAACGGTGGAAATCTGGGATAGCGGAACGTACACCTACATCGAAAAATACCGGAATATCGCTGAGGCCATCGATCACGGCATCCTGGAATTCAAACTCCACGGCAGAAAATTAAAAGGTCTTTTCGCCCTGGTGCGCACCGGTATGGACGGTAAGGATAAAAACTGGCTGCTGATTAAAAAGGATGATGCCTACGCGGTGCACAGTCCCTACGAGGCGGCCGATATTCTGTCTTACTGACGACCGGACCGACGCCGGTCGGAGGAAGGAATGGATGTACGGTTCGTACATCCATTCCTTTTATTCCACTTTCACCCATCCTTTTTTACGTTTTCGGCCACGGCCTGTTCCCGCAGTGTGACCAATTGTTCGTAATCGTCGGTGATCTCCACATCGCGCTGCAGCCTTTGCAGCCGGTCGCTGCTGAAATTGGTGGTATGCAGGACATAAGCGGGCCATTCGCCCGTCTTTTCTTTGTTCGTCTTCCAGCCGGTAAATTTGAGAACCATGACCTTTTCACCGAGCTTCTTTTTGTAAACTTCCCGGAACAGCATTTCGCTGGGCTGCATTTTTGGTACGGGCAATCGGGCGACGTCTTCCGGTTCGAATGAAGAAAAATCCTCGACCTGCAGCAGCCGTACATCTTCGGCAT
>Ga0192241_10213_pt3 | contig 18754 bp, 14 predicted proteins | sample Koala_Koa27_I3_FD_131239 | JGI IMG/M metagenome (GOLD analysis project Ga0192241, IMG submission 131239) | Enriched cells from koala feces incubated with labeled cellulose particles, San Francisco Zoo, California, United States - Koala_Koa2-7_I3 ... | reverse complement strand
TGGGACTGTTCGGTAAGGTTCAGGGAGATGCGACGCTGGCCAATGTGAACCTGCAGCAGGTGACCGTAACCTCTACCGGAGACAATTGCTACGTCGGCTCGCTGGTGGGACGGCTGAATACCCCGATGACCGAAGAAGAAAAATTGAAACTGATCGGGAACCTGCCGGACGGCCTTTCGCAGGTCGTGCGGGACGCGTTGATCCAGGAAATTCTGGCCGCTGCGGGCAATTCGACCTCCAATCTGGTTGCCTGTAAAGTGACGGATGCGACCATTACCGTTACCGGTCAGGATCCGATCGTCGGCGGACTGGTCGGACAGGCCGCCATTAAAAATAAAGACGGGGATGCCTGGTCGCGCCTGTGGGACAGTGCGGTGGTCGGCGGTTCGATCAGCGTAAACGCCGGAAATCCGGATGCCAATGAAAATGCCTATGTCGGCGGGTTTGTCGGCCTGAACGAAGGGTATATCGCGCGGTGTTATACTACCGTGGACGATATCACGGCCGAGAAATCGATCCTCGACGAGCAGGGAAATCCTGCCGTGCAGAGCATCGTCGAGGGGTTCGGTACACAGGGGCAGGATTTCCTGAGAGAGGAAGGCGGATTGATCGAAAATAGTTTCAGTGTGCTGCCGGACCAGAATAACGGGGTCACCCTGTTTTCCGCCGGATGGCCGGCCTGGGGAACCTATACGGGAATCTGGCCGGTCGAAGTGCTCGGCTGGATGAGTGATCCGTCCTCAACATTCTGGTACAATAACGGCGCATCGCCGGATGTTTATCCAACCCTGCAGTGGGAACGGAAATAATCGTGAAAAAAATGATGACTATGAAAAGAACTATTTACCTGTCGGCTGCGGCCTGTCTGGCGTTCTTCGTGCAGGGATGTAATACGGAGGATGCGGCATCGGACAGCGTCAAAGAACTGACTTTGTTTCCGGTGGTCAATGAACTGAACGGAACACGGGCGGTGGACGATGAATTCTTTAAAACCGGCAGCCAGATCGAGGTCAATCTGGTTAAGTTGGCTTCGGACGGAGCGACCTCGAACTTAATCTATACTTATGAGTATACCGTCGATCGGATATTTAAGGGTACGCCGAGCGGATATATCTTTCCGCTGGACGACTCCTATATCCAGTCGCTCGAAGCCAGGTGGCCCCGCACGGCGGACCGCTCCGATCGGCCGAAAACCGATCAGCGGGAACTGGAAGATTTCCTGGCCGCCGACTGGATCTCCGGCGGATTGAGTTCTTCGCAGGTCAACGGGATCATGCCGACCGATACGCCGGTTCCGCTGGTTTTCAGCCGGGAGAACGTATTGCTCGATTTCGAATTGGTGGGGCAGAATACCACCGGGCTGGATATCGAATCGCTGCTCATCGAATTGCAGAATACCTCCGGATCGGAAGCTTATTGGGCCTATTGCGGCAATGAAAACGGACACGCCGAACTGATCGTCGAACCGGGGTCCCGGATTCTTTCGGACGAAAACTACCTGATCGGCCGGATCCGCATTGCCGGACAGAGCATCGACTATACCATTATTTTTCCGGAAACCGATATCACCTTCGAAAAAGGATACCGCTACCTGATCACCCTTACCCCGCAGGGTTATTTTATGATGGCGTATATTTACATCTCCGGTTTTGCGGAAGCGGAAGAAGGGATCGGTATTCCGTTCCAGACCCCGTCCGAAACCGATGGTATTTTCAGGATCGAAACAGGCGCGCAGTTGATTACGATGTCCTATCTGATGCGCCATTACAACGACGGAACGACATATGTCTGGTCTACCCAGGATTACGTCATTTCCGATACACTGGTACTCTCCCCCGAAGAAGCGGCGAAATACATTGTCATACCGGCAACGTTGTTCGACGGGACTATGCAGAATGAATCGGGCGCGGACATGACAACGGTCCGTGTATCCGACGGAACGACTTTACAGATATTCGAACAATAGTTGATAACATGAAACCATCTGATAAATATTTATTTCCGCTGGCGGCGGTACTGCTGCTCGGAGCCTGTTCCGAAGACGCGGTCCGCTCCGATGAAACCCAGGGCATCGTATTGGAAGCCGTGGAGTTGTATATGGCCGACCGGCATACCAACACGGCCTCCGATACCCGGGCTGTAAGCGATTTTGTAGTCAATAAAACGGATGATCCGACCAGTGAAACGAGCCGGCTGAGCGGAGGGTTGGGATGGACGCTCAATGTGTCCGTATACGACTATAATAGCGTGGTGTATGCTCCGGCCGACGGTACGTGGGATTATGCAGGCGGCCAGTGGGTAAATACATCCGGCACGCAGCTTTACTTTGCCAATTACATCAGTCCGAGGGTTGTGGCGAGCCTCTTCCCGGTCACGGAAATGGAAGCTGTGAATCCGTCGCAGTTGACCGCCGCCGCGCTGTTGCAGCAGGATATTCTGGTGCAGAAGGAAGATAATTACTACATCACACCGGCGCATATTCCGACCATAGAACTACGCCACAAGCATTCGATGCTCGACTTTATCCTGGACAGTGTAAATCCGGACGATATCGCATCGGTCCATGTCACGGCAGCCGGAGTGACTTATTATCCTTACCGGGTGGCCGCACGGCCGAACGAGTACCTGTTGATCCTGCCGGAGGGCGCGGCCAATCCGGTAGTGAATCTGGTGACCACCAACGGGGCGAGGTATCAGTCGACCGTAAGCATCGGCGGTTCCGTGCGCAACCATTGTTACTGTGTCAGGCTGACCGGGTTGGAACTGCTTCTGTCCAGTGTTACGGTGATCAACTGGACCAACGGAACGGCCCTGTCCGGAGAATATACCACCCCGGCCAGTTACCCGACCTTCCGGGGTGCGCCGGACCTTACCATTACGCTTACCTATGATAATGGATTGACCCAGGATATTACTTTTAATGAACGCGGAGAGACTACCGTTAAGCCGCTGGGACGTACCATTGTCGCTATCGACCGGTTTGAACTGGCCGAGCCGATTATCCTCGATAAAATGTATGTCGATCTGACCGATTTTATCCAATAAACGGAGAAATTGCCGGTATAAACAAGAGGTCTGACAATATCGGGCCTCTTGTTGTTCGTGTTTATCCGATAGGATGCCGTCCCGCCGTTTATCGATTTACACGTAGTTAAATGTGCGGTATATGGAGTATGAATACCGTGCCCTCACCCTCCTGCGAGTAAACCTCGATCGTGCCCTTATGGAGTTGTACTATTTTGTGAACCAGCGCCATGCCGATATCGTGTCCCGAGGTCTGGGCGCTGTTTTTACCCCGGTAAAACGGAGTAAACATATTGGAAGCTTCCTCGGCGGACATGCCCACTCCGGTATCCGAAAAACGCAGGACAGAATTTCCCTCGAAATAGGAAATATTTACCCGGGACGTACAGTCCGCCGAAAATTTACAATTGTTTTCCATCAGGTTTACAAAGGCCATCCGGAGCAGATACTCGTTTCCGAGGACCGTAATCAATTCCTCCTCTTCCATCGAGTCGTCGAATAAAAGCTCCACCCGAAAGGTAGGATTTGCCCGCAAAACAACCGTGGTGGCATCCATTAACAGCTCGTCCAATCGGCAGGTTTTCTGGGTAATCCTTCCGGAATCATAATCCGCCCGCGCCAGATCGAGCAGACCCAGGGAAAGACGCTCGATTTTTTTGGCATCCAGACGCATATTTTCGATCGCCTGCCGGTATTCCCCCGACGTATGTTCACGCAGCAGCATCAAATCCATTTCGGCGATCAGTGCCGCCAGCGGCGTTCGTAGTTCGTGCGAGATATTGCTCACAAACATCTTCTGGTTATCGAACGATTTTTCCAACCGGTCCAGCATCCGGTTAAACGTCTGGCCCAATTCTCCCAGTTCGTCCTCCGGATTGGGTATCTCCAGCCGCTTGTCGATATTCGATCCGGTGATCGACTCTACCTCATCCACGATTTCCGAGATCGGGGAGAGGCTGGCCTTTGCCAGTAAATACCCGACACCGGCCAGCAGCAGTATACCGGCGACCCAGATAAAAATCGTTGTGGAAGCGAATGTTTTCTGTTTGGCATGCCCGTAACCGTCGTAAGCGGCGGCGGTGACAATATAGTTTTTGCCGTTGAATTCATAGACCAGTCCGGTGACCTGGTAATCACCCTGGTGGAATCGAAGAGGGCTGCCTTCGAGTATCCGATGAAGCATTTGAGGTGTTTCTTTGACAATATCGATCTCCGTGGCGTCATGATACAGCAGTTCCAGCTCCGAGTCGTAAACCGCGACCTCCACCTCATTGATGAACTCCCGGTTGTTCATATAGATCTCGTGCATCGTCTGAGGATCGACGTTGCCGTTGAGGAATAAATGCGCTTTGGTGATCGCCTCGCTTTCCAGTACCTGATAGAATTCGGTCTCCCGGTTTTTGTCGGACGAGATCAACACAACGGCGATCAGTACCGATACGATCGCCGCGGTAACCAGCGTATACCGAAGCGTCAGTTTAGTTCTTATTTTCATGGGTACTGAATATGAAACCTACGCCGGTACGGGTGTGGATCAGTTTCTCGTCAAAATCTTTATCGATTTTCTTGCGCAGGTAATTGATATACACGTCGATGAAATTGGTTCCGGTATCGAAATGGGTACTCCACACGTTTTCTGCGATTTCTACACGGGAAAGTACCCGGTCCGGGTTTTGCATCATGTACGTCAGCAGACTGAACTCTTTGGGCGTCAGTTTGATCTCTTTTTCGCCGCGGGTGACAGCGCCGGTCAGCAGGTTGACCGTCAGGTCGGCATAAGCCAACTCGCGGAAAGCGGCGCGGCTTCCGGACTTTCCGGTGCGTTTGAGCAGGATCCGGATCCGGGCGTCCACTTCCCGGATATCGAACGGCTTGACCATGTAATCGTCAGCTCCCGAATCGAAACCTTCGAGTTTGTCGTCCGTCGCGCCCAGTGCGGTCAGCATGATGACCGGAATACTCCCGTTCTCCTTCTTGATCCGGCGGATCAGCTCAAAACCGTTCATTTTAGGCAGTATAACATCCGAAATGACCACATCCGGCTGAAGGGAACGGCAGAGCCGCAGACCCATTTCGCCGTCGAAGGCTACGGCTGCCTGGTAGCCGAACTCTTCGAGCCCTCTTTTCAGCAATTCGGCTACGCGTTGATCGTCTTCTATAATCAATATTCGGGTCATCACTCCTTTTTCTGTCGGTTTACGTGGTAAAGATAATGGAATTAGGCTTTACACGGGACATGATTAGAAAATCCTAATAAAACTCTAACTCTCCTCTAACAGCATTCCGGATGCCTGAAACGTACTTTTGCGCCGTAAAGCAGATTCAACTATGGAAGATTATCACCCTAAAAACAACCTGTAATTCTCCGCCATCCCGGTAAAAAGGTAGGCGGCAAGCGAATAACTACAAAAAAATTTATCGGAATGGAACTTTCACAATACCTTTTAAGATTAGGGCTGGCATTTTTGTTCGGCGCCATGATAGGGGCCGAACGCCAGACCCGACAAAAGAACGCCGGACTGCGGACCAATACACTGGTGTGTATCGGTTCGGCGGCGTTCATCCTGCTTTCCGCTTCCTTGATAGGAGAAACCGGGGATCCCAGTCGGATCGCCGCGCAAATCATGACCGGAGTGGGTCTTCTGGGCGGCGGGCTCATCCTGAAAGACGGCTTCAGCGTACGCGGACTCAATACCGCGGCGACTATCTGGTGTTCCGCCGCTGTCGGTTCACTCGCCGGAAGCGGACTCTTTATTCAGGCCCTCTTCATGGTGGTATTTGTTATCGGAACAAACTGCCTGCTCCGCCCCGTAGGCCAATTTATCGGAAAACACAACAAGAAAAATTACGAATCCCTGCGCTATGAACTGCGGATACGGTGTAAAGAGCAAATCGAAAACCACTTGCGGGTAATGATGCTCAATGCCATCAGCAACGATACCCACCTACAGGTACGTTCGCTGAAAAGTACCGACGACGACATCCCGAACTACTGCTATGTCACGGCTGAAATCTACTCGCAGGGCCAGCATGACGTAACGATTGAAAAACTGGCCGCCAAACTCACCATCGAATACGGTGTAACGGAAGTAAGCTGGGAGGTGAACAATTCCGGCGACGAATGCTGAGGATAGGAATGACGAAAACCCGAGATAATGAAGAAATTTTTTAGAAAGAAAAAGAAAACCACCTTCCAGTTCAATACGGAGAAGGTGTTTCTGGCGGCCAATCAGCCTAAAAAACTGGTGTACGGCTACTATGAAACCGGACGGTGGGGGCTGACCGACGAGGCGGTCGAAGAACGCCGCAGGCAATTCGGCGCCAATGAAATTACCCGTGAACGTCGGGACAGAGGATTGGTGATGTTTATCAAAACGTTTATCAATCCGTTTATCGGCATACTGATGGGCCTTGCGCTGGTTTCGCTGGTGATCGACATACTGATGGTCGAACCGCAGGAGCGGGAGTGGGCGACAGTGATCATCATCGGAGCTATGGTATTATTAAGCGCCATCCTTCGTTTTTCGCAGGAGTGGAAATCCAGCCAAGCTTCGGAAGCGTTGCAAAAAATGGTAAAAAATACGGTTTCGGTCTACCGCAACGGCAACCACAGTAGCATCGAGGTGAATATCTCGGATGTCGTTCCGGGCGATGTGGTCTACCTGGCGGCCGGGGATATGATTCCGGCCGACCTGCGGATCGTCGAGTCGAAAGACCTTTTCATCAGCCAGTCGTCGCTGACTGGTGAGTCGGATTCCGTTGAAAAAACACCGGAACTTCACTCGTCGCCCCACAAAACGGGAAGCGTGGTGGAACTGGAAAATATCTGTTTTATGGGCTCCAATGTGGTGAGCGGATCGGCCATCGGGGTGGTGTTCGCCACCGGACAATCCACCTATCTGGGGACCATCGCCAAAAGCCTATCCGGGGTTCGGGCGCAGACCAGCTTTGACAAGGGGATAAACAAAGTCAGTCTGTTGTTGATCCGGTTTATGCTGGTGATGGTTCCTTTTGTTTTTCTGGTCAACGGGATCACGAAAGGGGATTGGTTCAACGCCTTTATTTTCGCCGTATCGGTAGCCGTGGGGCTTACTCCGGAGATGCTGCCGATGATCGTTACTTCCAACCTGGCCAAAGGAGCGGTCACCATGTCACGGCGCAAAACAATTGTCAAAAACCTCAATGCGATCCAAAGTTTCGGGGCGATGAACATTCTCTGTACTGATAAAACAGGTACGCTGACCCACGATAAAATCGTCCTGGAACGCTACCTCAATATGGACGGAAAGGAGGATACCCGTGTATTGCGCCACGCCTTTTTCAACAGTTACTTCCAGACCGGATTGAAAAACCTGATGGATCAGGCGATCCTCTCCCACGTCGAAGAACTGGGCTTCCAGAATATCGGGGAAGATTATACGAAAGTAGACGAGATTCCTTTCGATTTCACCCGCCGCCGGATGTCGGTGATTGTGGAGGATTCGAAAGCCAAACGCCAGATCATTACTAAGGGCGCAGTGGAAGAAATGCTTTCGATCTGTACCCATGTTGAGATCGACGGTAAGGTATTGCCGCTGGATCACAAATTGAAAGCGATCGCCCAGCACGATAGCAACGCGCTTAATGTGGAAGGGATGCGGGTACTGGCCATCGCACATAAGAGTTGGATTGAAAAGGACCGGGACTTTTCCGTGGATGATGAGAAGGAAATGGTACTGATCGGATTCCTGGCCTTCCTCGATCCGCCCAAGGCTTCGGCCGTCACGGCGATCAAACAGCTGCATGCCCACGGGGTAGAAGTAAAGTTATTATCGGGTGATAACGACACTGTGTTACGTACGGTTTGCCGACAGGTAGGGGTAGACACGAATTACACGCTTCTGGGTACGGAAATCGAAGTGATGACTGACGAAGAATTGTCGCAACGCATCGGCGACACCAAAATTTTCGCCAAACTGACCCCGCTCCAAAAAAACACGGATCATCACCCTCTTGCAGGATCAGGGAAACACAGTCGGATTCCTCGGCGACGGGATCAACGACGCTTCGGCGCTCCGCCAGTCCGACATCGGTATCTCCGTGGACACGGCGGTCGATATCGCCAAAGAAAGCGCTGATATTATCCTGCTCGAAAAAGACCTCATGGTACTGGAAGAAGGCGTATTGGAAGGCCGGAAAATTTTCGGTAACATCATGAAATACATTAAGATGACGGCCAGTTCCAATTTCGGGAATATGTTCAGTGTATTGGCCGCCAGCGCCTTCCTGCCGTTCCTGCCGATGATGCCGATCCACCTACTAATCCAGAACCTGTTGTACGATATCTCGCAAACGACGATCCCGTTCGACAGCGTGGACAAGGAATACCTGATGAAACCCCGAAAATGGGACTCTTCCGACCTGGGACGATTCATGGTACGCATCGGCCCGATCAGTTCGATCTTCGATATCACGACCTACCTACTGATGTGGTACATCTTCAAAGCGAATACCCCGGAGTTGGCTCCGCTCTTCCAGTCCGGCTGGTTTGCCGAAGGGCTGCTCTCGCAGACGCTGATCGTACACATGATCCGTACCCGCAAAGTGCCGTTTATCCAGAGCCGGGCTTCGTGGCCGGTGATGCTGACTACGTTTGCCGTGATGGGTGTCGGTATCCTCTTCCCATTCACCGCGCTCGGGGCCAAAGTAGGCCTTGTGCCACTACCGTGGAGTTACTTCCCGTGGCTGATTCTGACTCTTCTTTGCTATTGTGTGCTTACTCAGCTTATTAAACAGTGGTATATGAAACGCTTTACTCGTTGGTTGTGATTTTTCTTTCTTGGTTTGGTTTGCGCCCCTCTGCGGGGCGAGGCTTCTACTTTCTTTTCCTTGATGAAAAGAAAGTAGCAAAGAAAAATCAAGAATTTTACTCCGGTCACCCCAACGCCCTCGCTGCCTAGGGCAGCATCGGTTAAAAACAAGGGGTTCCCTACATAAAATTCGGGCCTTTGCGCACTAGCCGTGCGTACCACTAAGCGGCCGTTGGCCGCTGGAACCGCGGAACGGTTCCTTAAGAGCGTAGACATCGTTAAAAAGGTGCAAATTTCCAGTGGTAAATCGGAATTGGCGCGGGGACTCGAAAAGTTATGAACCGATACGGAGAAGTTTGATTAAAATGTTGAGATAATGGTCGTATCCGCATAAAACCCATAGCGGCAAAGCCGCTCTTAGTCGCGAAGCGACTCCCCAAAGTCCGTTCCGGGCACCAGCGCGGGGATGGCCAGTGTGGGAGCTGTGCCCGGATATTGATCTTCTTTGGTTACTTTCTTTTGGATCAACCGACGACAAGCCGAGAGCAGAGCCAAGCTGGCTTGAAGCTCTGCCGAGGCGCGAACTGACGCACGAGTCAGCGTGGAGCCAAGCTCTCGCTTGTGCTCCACCGAGCGAGAAGGAAGAAACCCCGAAGGGTAACAAAGCAGGAGCACCGAAGGTGAACCCCGCCAAAAGAAAGTAACAGGTTCTCGACCCGAAGGGGCGCAAAGGCAAGCCAAGGCAGGACAAGGCCGAACACATGAATACCTTATGGGTAAAAATTAAGCCAATTTTAAATCATAATAACTCAAAAAAACAGGAAAAATAATGAAGAGATTACTATTAATTGGTCCGATCCTGTCCGCAGTGATGCTGGTGGGCTGCGGGGAAACTCCGAGTGCAGCGGAAACCACCGCTTTCACGATAAAAAACGACTCGATCCACCTGCATGATGCCGCATCGATCCTCCAACGGATCAAGACCGCCCAGCCTACAACCGATTCCCTGGCCAGGGAAGTGATAACGGCCGGTACGGTACAGGCCATACCGACCCAATTCGCTTATATCGCTTCCCCGTTCGACGGACGGGTCACCAAGTCGTATGTTAGGATGGGTCAGAAAGTCAATGCGCTCACCCCGCTGTTTGAAATCATTTCACACGATTTTACCGAACTGCAGAAAGAATATTACCAGGCTGAATCGGAACGGGAACTGGCCCGTAAGGATTTGGCCCGCAAAGAGGAACTGATCAAAAAGAACCTCTGTTCGGAACGGGAATACGAAGAGGCGGTCAATGAAATGCGCCTGGCCGACCGGGAATACGAAAATGCCCGTGCCGCCCTGCAGATCCACCATGTCGATCCGGACAATATGACGCTCGGTCAACCGCTGATCGTTCGTGCCCCGATTGCCGGGGAAGTCATCGAAAATAACATCGTGGCCGGACTTTACCTCAGTGCGGACGCCGATCCGGTTGCCATTGTGGCCAATCTGAACGAAGTGTGGATTACCGCCCAGGCGAAGGAAAAGGATATCCGGTTTATCCAAGAAGGAGATAAAATGATCATTCATGTCAATGCCCATCCCGGCAAATCGATCGAAGGGACTGTTTACCATATCGAAGAGGCGGTGGACGAAGAGACCCGATCAATCCGTGTGCTGTCGGTGTGCGACAACCGCGTTGAAAACCTGAAACTGGGTATGTACGCCACCGTACATTTCTACGGGAAGCCGGAACCGTATACCGTCGTAGCAGAGAAGGCGATTATGCAGGGAGAAAACGACAGTTACATACTGGCCAAAGTCGACGATAAATGCTTTGTCCGGCGCCCCGTATCGGTGGACATCACCAAAGACGGCAAAGCATATCTGAGCAGCGGCCTGCACCCGAGCGAAACCGTGATCAGCGAAGGTGGTTATTACTTCCAGTAAACCGGCTCTGTACCGGAACGGTCCGGGATTCCTGAAATGTTGCAACCGAACTGTTTTGTGTCGGTTTCCGGAGGGTTTTTCCGGAAAACGGGACGGATAGGGGACACTATTTCCAAATTTTTGTGATGAACGGTGCCGGACAGGATAAAACGAGAGTTATACAGTTAAAATGACCTCATAAAAGAGAAAAAGTTATGCTTACAATTATACAAAAACGCTGGGTGGTGGCCTGCCTGTTCGTGATGATCTGCGTGTTCGGCTACTATTCGTTTACCCGGCTGTCGATCGAGGCGTATCCGGATATCGCGGACGTGACCTCGCAGGTAGTGACCCAGGTACCCGGACTGGCGGCCGAAGAGGTGGAACAACAGATCACTATCCCGCTCGAACGGGCGATCAACGGACTGCCCGGTATGCATGTCATGCGAAGCAAAAGTACCTTCGGGCTGTCGATGATCACGATCGTCTTTCAGGACGGAGTAGACGACTATTGGAGCCGTCAGCGGGTACAGGAGCGGATTGCCGAAGTGGAACTGCCGTTCGATGCGGTGGCCGAACTCGATCCGCTCACCTCGCCCATCGGCGAGATTTACCGGTATATCATCGAAAGTCCCAACCATTCGCTGCGCGAGCTGACCGACCTGCAGAACTGGGTGATCATCCCCCGGCTCACCCAGGTACCGGGTGTGGCCGAAGTGAGCAACTTCGGCGGGATTACGACCCAGTACCAGATCGAGATCGACCCGGCCAAACTGGAGCAATACGACCTGGCGTTGGCCGATGTGATCGAAGCCATAGAGAACAACAACGCTAACGTAGGCGGTAGTATCCTGAACCGGGGAGACCTGGGCTATGTCGTGCGCGGTATCGGCCAGATTACCGGACTGGAAGACCTTGGTAAAATCGTGGTCAGTTCCGAAAAAGGGGTGCCGATCTTTTTGAGCGATCTGGGGAAACTCAAATACGGCAACCTTGAACGCAAAGGCGTGCTGGGTTACTCCGACCGCACCCGCGAATACAGTGAAAGCATCCAGGGGATCGTCCTGCTGCTCAAACACGAGAACCCGTCGAAGGTATTGGACGGCATCCACGAAGCGGTAGCCGAACTGAATGAAAAAACACTGCCCGAAGGGGTACATATTCACACTTTCCTCGACCGGACAGAACTGGTTAATACCACGCTATCGACCGTATCCCACACCCTGCTGATGGGGATGGGGCTGGTGATCATCGTACTGATCATTTTCCTGGGCAACTGGCGCGGGGCGGTACTGGTGGCCTGTACGATTCCAATTTCCCTGCTGTTCGCTTTTATTATGATGAAACTGACCGATATTCCGGCCAACCTGCCCTCGCTGGGGGCCATCGACTTCGGGATCATCGTGGACGGGGCGATCGTGATGATGGAAAGCATTCTCAAAAAGCGGGAAGACCATCCGGATGCCCCGTTTGAAGAACGCAGCATTGCCCAGCGGGTCAGGGAACTGGCCAAGCCGATTATTTTCTCTACGATCATTATCATTACGGCTTATCTGCCGCTGTTCGCTTTCGAACGGGTCGAACGCAAACTGTTCTCGCCGATGGCTTTCACGTTCGGTTATGCGATGATCGGCGCGCTTCTGGTGGCGGTTTTCCTGATCCCCGGTATGGGTTTCGCGCTCTACCGCAAACCGCAGAAAATCTATAAAAACACCTGGTTCGACGGCCTGAAACACAGATACGCCAAAAGGATCGATAAAATCCTGAAAAACCGAAGCAGGTGCTCCTGCCGTGCGTGCTGATCGTGGCCGGGGGGATTATTCTCACCAAAACCGTCGGCAAGGACTTCCTGCCGGAACTGAACGAGGGGTCGATCTGGCTGCAGGTTACTCTGCCGCCGGGCATTTCGGTCGAGAAATCCCGTGAAATGTCCGATACGCTCCGTGCCCGCACGATGAAATACCCGGAGGTGACGTATGTAATGGTGCAGGCGGGGCGCAACGACGATGGAACCGACCCGTTTACCCCTTCGCATTTCGAGGTATCGGTCGGCTACAAGCCTTACAGCGAATGGCCCAGAGGTAAGGTAAAAGCGGACCTGATCGAAGAACTGGCCGCCGAATACGCTTCCATGCCCGGCTACACGGTCGGATTCACCCAGCCGATGATCGACGGAGTGATGGACAAAATCGCCGGCGCCCACAGTGAACTGGTGGTCAAAGTGTACGGCAACGATTTCCGGGAAACCCGCCGGATCGCCGAAGAGGTGGTCGAAGTATTGAGTACGGTCAAAGGCGCGGTCGATCTGGACATCGACCAGGAACCGCCGCTCCCGCAGCTGCAGGTGCATATGGACCGGGATGCCATCGCCCGTTACGGACTGAACGTGACCGATGTGAGCGACCTGATCGAGATTGCGATCGGCGGGAAAGCCATATCACAAATTTATGTGGAGGACCGTGTCTACGACATCACCTGTAAATACAAGGAAGATAGCCGCGACACACCGGAGAAAATCGCCGGACTGATGCTCACTTCCCAGACCGGAGCCAAAATCCCGCTCTCGCAGGTGGCCGATATCCGCCTCAGTACGGGGGAGAGTACGATCACCCGAGAAATGAATAAACGCCACCTCACTGTTAAACTCAATCTGCGCGGACGTGACCTCAGCTCTTTCCTGAGCGAGGCGCAACAGGCGATCGAAGACCGGATCGTCTACGACCACAACCTCTACGATATCGAGTGGGGTGGTCAGTTCGAGAACCAGCACCGGGCGTATTCCCGGCTGGCGATGGTCATTCCGCTGGCGCTCATGGCCATGTTTATTCTGCTGTACGGAGCCTTCGGTAAGTTCCGGCAGGCCGGTTTGACCCTCTCTATCGTATTGCTTGCCTTGTTCGGGGGTATGCTGGCGCTGAATGTACGGGGAATGACCCTGAACGTATCCTCGGCCGTTGGTTTTATCGCGATGTTCGGGCTGTCGATCCAGAACGGGGTGATCATGATCTCGCAGTTCAACGGACTCCGCCGGGAAGGCCTGCCGTTGTTTCAGGCCGTCTCCGACGGGGCACGACACCGCTTCCGTCCGGTAATGATGACCGCCATTACGACCATTATCGGTCTTTTCCCGGCTTCGCTGGCTACGGGGATCGGCTCTGATGTACAGCGTCCGCTTGCCACAGTAATTGTGTACGGACTGATGTTCTCGACAGTGGTCACCCTGTTCGTGCTTCCCGCGCTGTACTTTATGATCGAAAGAAAATCCGAAAAACTACAAATCGATGAAAACAAATAGAATTTTACAGGCTTTGGTATTGTTTCTGGCGGGAAGTCTCTTCACAGCCACGGCACAGGAGTATCAGCCGATTACGTTTGAAAAATTCCTGTTAGAGGTGGCGGGCAACAACCTGGAGTATTTATCAGAGAAATACAACGTGAAAATGGCTGAAGCTGAAATCGCCATCCAGCGGATGTTCCCCGATCCGGAGTTAACGTTTGAATCGACGGAAGACGATTTTAACCTCGAACTGGGCTATACCCTCGAACTGGGCAAACGCCGCAGCCGGGTGGGCCTGGCCAAATCCGAAGCCGAGCTGGAACGGCTGGCGCTGGACTGGTTTTTCCAGGAATTACGTGCCGAGGCGGCCGACGCGTTCCTCGAAGCGGTACTGCAGCGCCAGATGCTGGAAGTAAAACGCGAATCATACGCATATATGGCCCGCCTGTCCGAGTACGACAGCCTGCGGTACACACTGGGGGAGATCAGCGAGATCGATGCCCGGCAGACGTACCTCGAAGCGGCTACACTGCTGACCGAAGTCTATGAACAGGAAGGCCAGTACCGGTCGGCCATCGTGATGCTCAATCAATATATGGGTAACGATACCGGCGTACTGTTCGACCCGTTGGGCGAATGGGGCAAGATGGAAAGAAAATACGAACTGGGTATGCTGATCGGTTTTGGTATGGAAAACCGGGTAGACCTTGTTGCGGCCAACAAAAGCGTCGATATGGCGCTTCAAAATATGCGGCTGGTACGCGCCGAACGCCGTCCGGATATCGATGTGATGGTTGGGTATGAGCGGGATTGGAGCGGGTTGTTGCCTAAACAACGGGATATGGTAAAGGCCGGGATCACGATTCCCTTGAAATTCTCCAATTTCAACAAAGGCACGGTTCGTCAGGCGAAATATTTCGTCGACCAGAATGAAGCGCAGGCCCGCAATTTGGAACTGCAGGTACAAACCGAGATATCCCAGGCTTTCTTCCGGTACGAAGCGTTAGGCAAACAGGTGAACCTGTTTAATTCCGGTCTGCTCGATGAGGCGGAAGCGCTGCTGGACGGCATGACCTTCCGCTACAAAGGCGGGGAGATCGATATTCTCGAACTCCTGATAGCCCAACGTACCCACAACGAGGTACGGGAACAGTACCTGGAAACGATGAAGGAATACGCCGCTGCGGTGATTGAGCTGCAAAAGTCAGCAGGCATCTGGGACGTCGTTTTTTAACGGCTTCGACCGGTAGCTGTATGCGTACGAAAACCGCCTCGATCGAGGCGGTTTCTTTGTTTTGCCTGTTATAAATTCACACATGGCTTGGTGTATATCCAAAGGCGGCCCACCGAGGGCCGCCTTTACCGTGAAGTCAGAGACTCCGGGAATAGATAGATTCCATCACTGGATCATATTCGGGGCAAACCATCTAAAACGATATCGTTTTGTAGTGAAGTTGCGAACCTTAATCCATACCGGTATCGTTTATCGGATGGTTTGCGCGGTAAAAGTGTTGTCGTCCCGACAGCCTTTTGCGCCGGACAGCTTAGCGAACCCATTAAGAGCGGTAACTATGCCCCCATAATTTTTGCGCTGAGGCAAATGAATGATCTTTTTCCCCCGAAGAGATTAATCTTTGTCTTCGAACCATAAGCGGTACTGCCGGAGATTCTCCACGGCATCCGGAAGACCTGCCTGCGCCGCCTGCCTAAAACATTCCCCGGCCTTTTCGTAATCCCCTTCATGCCAGTAGGCAATATCCAGGTTATTCCGGCTTTCGGGGGTATCGATATCTCGCAGGCGGTTGATGGAGCTTGCATACGCACCGTTCTCCACTTCGCTGGCTCCGGTGTTGAACTGGGCCACCGGAGAGTCCGGGTAGATGCGAGCGGCGATATCGAAAATTTCCTTAAACTCCCGGCTGGTCGGGGCATAAAGACGGGCGGCCATGAAAAATTCGTTGAGGCTCAACAGTTGCGGGCGTGTCCATACATACATGCGGGCTTCTTCTGCGTTAAATCCGCGTACCTCGTATTGGATCGTATACTCATTCCGGCGAAGCGGCGGAAAGTATTCATCGAGCAGGATGCGCCAGGTACGTCCGCCGGAGAGTTTTTTCAAAGAATTTTTACGGCTATTGGCATTTTCGGTCGATTCGATAACGGCGAGAATGGCCTGCCGATCGGCCAGATCACTGGTTTCGACCGCTGTTTTCAGTCCCTGCCAATCTTCGCCCATTGCTGGTGGAGAGTAAAATCCCCGGATTTTCGGGCTATTCCACCATCCTGAGCAATGTGGGACAGACATCCAACCGGGGGATTGAATTGACCCTGAATTCCCACCTGGTGAAGAGGAACGATTTCAACCTGAATTTTAACTTCAACATCGGGCGCAACCAATTTAAGGTCGATAAACTGGCCTCCGGCGAAGACGTGTGGACGATGGCTTCCAACTGGGTTTCCTTGTCGGACCTGGCCGGCTGGGAAGATTACCGGCTGGAAGTGGGGAAAAGTATGGGTATTATCTACGGCTATGTCTACGACGGCTTTTATACGGTAGATGATTTCCTCCACGAAGCGGGTACTACGAATTACACCCTGAAAAAAGGGGTCGTCGATTCATCGTCCCTTTCGGGTACGCCCCGTCCGGGAAACGCGAAATTCCGAAAAATCGCTCCCAGTGACGATGTGAACCCGTTAATCGACGACGAGGACCGAACCTACATCGGCAATACCACGCCCAAGTTCTCCGGCGGTTTCGGAGTGACGGGCAACTGGAAGAATTTCGATTTCACCGTATTTTTCAACTTTATGTACGGATTCGACGTGTACAACGCCATGAAAATGCGCTTTTCCTCCTGGTCGCGCAACAATTCGAGCAACCTGTCTTCCGAATTCAGCTCGGACAAGCGGTTCCGCTACTTCGACAACATGGGTAACGACCTGCGTACGGACCCGATCCTGCTGGCGCAGTTCAACGAAAACGCGTCGATCTACAACCCCATTTCCATGACCCGGCAGGTGGCCATGTCCTACATCATCGAAGACGGTTCTTTCCTGCGCCTGAACAACGTGCAGATCGGTTATACCTTGCCCGCCAAACTTTCCCGTAAAATCGGGATGAACCGTCTTCGTTTTTACGCCACGGGGTACAACCTGCACATGTGGACCAAATATTCGGGCTACGACCCGGAGGTGAATGTACAGAAGGGGCTGACGCCGGGCGTGGACGACAATTCGTTCCCCCGCGCCTCCACCTATACGTTCGGTGTGAATATCACCTTTTAAATCAACCGAAAAAACAGCACTCATGAAACGATTATTAAGTATAGGGGGAGTGATCCTGGCAGCCGTAACGGTCTCTTGTTCGGATTACCTGAACGTAGAGTCTCCCTCCAAATTTGAAAACGATTACGTCTTTTCCAAGGAAGATGAGATTTTTAATGCCATCGCAGGAATTTATGCCCCGCTGTGTATGGACCAGACCTATTCACAGGCTATGGCCTGTACCTATACGCCCAATACGGACGTGGAATTTAAATCCGGAACTACGCCGGCCAGTACGGCTGGCAACAGTTTTGCGAGCTACGAATCGATGTCCAACAGTTCGATGCTCAATTTAACCTGGAACGCGCTGTATACGGCCATCGACCGGGCCAATACCTGTGTGCGCGGGATCGAAAATTCGGAATTGTTCCTCGAAGGCACACAAACGACCCCGACGAACGTGACCCACATGTACGGCGAGGCTAAAACGCTGCGGGCCTGGCTATACCTGGATATGGTCCGTCTCTGGGGAGACGTTCCTTTTACGCTGACCGAATCCCACAGCGAGGAAAATTTCGTAGTCGGGGCCACCGACCGCAACGAAATCTTAACCTACCTGATTGAAGACCTGATTTCAGTGGAACCGATGATGAAGTATTCTTCCGATCTGTCCAGCGGCGTGGAACGGGCCAACCGGGAATTTTGTCAGGGATTGATCGCCCGCATGGCGCTGCACCGAGGCGGCTGGACGCTGCGGCCGGATAAATCCGATCCGTCGGCGGTCGGCTACATGGACCGCGCCGAAGATTGGCGGGATTATTATAAAATTGCCGAAGAATACGCCTGGAAGGTGATCGATGAAGGGGTTCACGACCTGAAAATGACTTTCCGTGATCTGTGGGTCGAAGAATGCAACTGGAACGCCCCTTCGGGAGACGACATCGTTTTCGATTTACCGCTGCTCAAGAGCATGGCCAGTGAATTCGCCTACTCGATCGGCATACCGATGTCCAGTGGGGGGATCAACGAACACGGTCTGGCCACGGGAAGCAACCTGTTCCTGGCCGGTACTTATTTTATCTCTTTCGATCCGCAGGACTTGCGCCGGGACGCCACGTGTGCTATTTACTCTTACGATAACCAATTGAACCAGGTAATCGCCGCGCCCTACTACAATACGCGGGTGTACTGCGCCAAATGGTGTAAAATCTATATGCGCAACCCGATGGGACCCAATACGACCAAATCCACCGGGGTAAACAATACGATCATGCGGTTTGCCGATGTGCTGCCGATGTACGCCGAGGCGGCCAATGAAAACCACGGAGGTCCGACCCCTGAAGCGATCGAAGCCGTCAAACGGGTACGCCGCCGGGCGTTCCCCGCCGACCAATGGGCCAAAAAAGTGGACGCGTACGTAGAAAGCCGCAGTTCCAAAGAGGATTTCTTCGATATGATCGTACAGGAACGCGCCTGGGAGTTCGGGGG
>Ga0192241_10478_pt1 | contig 18817 bp, 21 predicted proteins | sample Koala_Koa27_I3_FD_131239 | JGI IMG/M metagenome (GOLD analysis project Ga0192241, IMG submission 131239) | Enriched cells from koala feces incubated with labeled cellulose particles, San Francisco Zoo, California, United States - Koala_Koa2-7_I3 ... | reverse complement strand
TCCGTTGACGGCGAGAAAATAACCGATATCGGGACAACCTACGCAGGAGAAGACCTGACCGGGGATGGCCGCGTATTAAAAAAAGGCAAGAAAAACTTCTGCAAAGTACGGCTGGGGACGTAGCCTTTTTGAAAAAAAGGCTACGTCCCTAACCCCCCGCGGGGGGTGTACCCAAATGAAAAAAAGGGTGTACCCGTGCAAATGAAGTGTTCAAATAAGTTTCTTGTAAATCAGGATAGAAGGATGTGAGTTTTCGAATGGAATTTAAAGAAGTCTCCTTAGATGAGGTAACCTTTAACCCCTTTGAACGGATCGGAACGCAGTGGATGCTGGTCGCGGCGGGGGATGAGAAAAAAAGCAATCTGATGACCGCCAGCTGGGGCGGTGCCGGCGTCATCTGGAACAAAAATGTAATCACCGTATATCTCAGGCCCCAGCGGTATACGAAAGCATTCATTGATGATAATGAGACGTTCACCGTCTCCTTCGTTTCCGAGAAATACCGGGAAGCGCTGGGTATCTGCGGCAGCATCTCCGGCAGAGACGTGGACGACAAATGGAAAGAAGCCGGACTGACGCCCTGCTATATCGACGGGACCATCCGAGTGAGTTCATAGGCGAGAATTTCTTTGGCTTTATTTAACTGGGCTCCTTCCCAGGTGTCCATCTCGTCGATTTCTTCTAACGGCAGGAAGGTCAGCATCCGGATGCATTTCAGCACGTCTTCATCAGCTACGTTGCGCCAGTACTGGTAGAAATCAAAGGGGGAAGTTTTCTCGGGATCCAGCCACACGGCTCCGCTGACTGTCTTGCCCATCTTCTTTCCTTCGGAATTTAAAAGCAGGGGAATCGTAAGTGCGCTGGCATCTTTTCCCAGCTTGCGGCGGATCAGCTCGGTACCGGCCAGCATGTTGCTCCACTGGTCGTCGCCGCCGAACTGCAGGTTGCATCCGTATTTCTGATACAGTTCGTAGAAATCGTAGGCCTGCATGATCATATAGTTAAATTCGAGAAAGCTTAGGCCTTTCTCCATCCGCTGTTTGTAGCATTCTGCCGTGAGCATCCGGTTCACACTGAAATGGGGCCCCACTTCCCTAAGCAGATCGATATAATTCAGCTGTAAGAGCCAGTCTGCATTATTGACCATCATCGCCTTTCCGTCGGAGAAATCGATGAAGTGGCTCATCTGTTTTTTAAAGCATGCGCTGTTATGATCAATGGTCTCTTTCGTCATCATCTTCCGCATATCGGTTCTCCCCGAAGGATCCCCGACCATGGCGGTCCCGCCGCCAATGAGAGCGATCGGTGTATTGCCTGCCTCCTGCAGCCGTTTCATCAGGCACAGCGCCATAAAATGCCCCACGTGCAGACTGTCCGCCGTGGGATCAAATCCGATATAGAAGGTCGCCTTCCCGTTGTTCACCAGATCCCGGATCTCCTCCTCATCCGTCACCTGGGCGATCAGGCCTCTGGCCTGTAATTCCTCATAGATTCCCATTTTCTTTCTCCTTTTTGTGTGTAAAATCTGCCGTCTTTCTCCGGCCGTAAAAAATCCGTCCTTTTATGGATGAAAAGGACGGATGAACACTTAATTGAAATTTTTTTCGATCAGTCGACAGTACTCTTCGTAGGCTTCCACGCCGGAAAATTCTTCCTGCAAAACATCCCGGATGCTCTTGTAGTACCAGCCGATGGTGTTCTTATCCTTCATCCGGAACCGATCCCAGAACGCTTCCCCTTCCACAGGGTAATCCCGGTCAATGTCCCGCAGATTCGAAAGTTTATCTGCCAGCTCGATCATGCGCACATCCGAGGACGCAATTTTCAGATGTTCGATGGTCGCGCTCTTTCTCTCCATCCAGGATTTGGACTTATCCTCACTCTGCTCCGCGACCATATCGGCGACCCTGGGGAAAAACTCTTCGGCCAGGAGCTCATAGGTTACATCCCCACAGTCTTCCATGGTATCGTGCAGTACCGCGGCACTTCGGACTTCCTCATCCATGGTCATCGTAGAGACGATATCGTAAACCTCAATCGGGTGTACAATATACGGCCGCTTGGTTCCCTTTCGGAATTGTCCTTCGTGTTCTTTCGTCGCAAATTCAATCGCTTTATCTATCATGCTATTACCTCAAGTTCAGCCTACCCCAAGTTGCCGCTAAATTTTCTACCCCTAAATAATAACACCCTTATCTTTAAATATCAATCATTCTGGACTATAATATTTTTGTAAAAAAAATGAAAAGAGGAAACGCAATGAACGAAATGTACGCTCTGGTGACCGGGGCTTCAAGAGGCGTCGGAAAAAGCATTGCTCTGGCACTGGCGAGGGAAGGCGCCCACGTCTTTATCAACAGCCACGCCTCGTATCCGGAGTTAAAAGAAGTCCAAACCGCAATCGAAACCGAGGGGAAAGGCACCTCGACACTCCTGCCGGGCGATGTTTCCGACCCGACGGAGGTAGCGGCCATGTTTGATGAAATTGACCGGCACTGTGACGGCTTAAATGTCCTGGTCAATAATGCGGGCATTGCCTACAGCGGACTGCTCATGGAGATGAGCGATGCCTCCTGGCAAAAGATCATCGACACCGATCTGTCCTCTGTTTTTTACTGCTGCCGCTCAGCGCTCCCGAAAATGATCTCCAAAGGCCAGGGGAAGATCATCAACATCTCTTCCATCTGGGGAAGGGAGGGTGCTTCCTGCGAGGCAGCCTACTCCGCCGCCAAAGCCGGCGTCGACGGTCTGACAAAAGCACTGGCCAAAGAGGTGGCGGCCAGCAACATCCAGGTCAATGCCCTCTCTCTCGGCGTCATCGACACCTCCATGAACGGGAACCTGGATGAGGAAGAAAAAGAAGCCCTTAGGCAGCAGATTCCGGCCGACCGGTTCGGAACAACCGAAGAGATCGCCCGGATGGTGGTTGAGCTTGTCCATGCGCCTTCCTATCTCACCGGCCAGGTCATCGGGATTGACGGAGGGTTTTAACGCCAACTTTCTCTTGACTTTATCGGACTGCCTTGCTACTATAAGAACGTAGTTTTTTGTCTCAAATGGAAATGATTTAAGTGGAAAATCAGGAGGATTTTATTTATGAAAAAGGGAATTGCAATTTTATTGACCATGGCCATGGTCTTTACCCTGGCCGGGTGCAGCAGTTCTTCTTCCACAGAAAGCAGCGAAGCATCTACGGAGACGGCTGATACATCTGAAGAAGAAGGCGAAAAAGAAGAAGAACAGACCGATTCGGAATACGTCAAGGAGAAAGGTTCTCTCGTCGTCGGCATCACAGACTTTGAACCGATGGATTACAAAGATGACGATGGCAACTGGATCGGATTTGATGCCGATATGGCCACCAAATTTGCAGAAAAACTCGGCGTGGACGTAGAATTCGTAGAGATCGACTGGGACAACAAGATTCTGGAGATCAATAACAAATCCATCGACTGTGTATGGAACGGTATGACCCTGACCGATGAAGTGACCAGCGCCATGGACTGCTCCAACGCATACAGCCGGAATTCTCAGGTAGTCGTTGTTCCCAAGGACAAGAAGGATGCGGATATCACCACGCTGTCCTTTGCCGTGGAGGCAGGCAGCGCCGGCGAGACAGCCGCCGATGATAACGGCCTGGATTACACCTCGGTAGAGTCTCAGGCAAACGCCCTTATGGAAGTCGCCGCAGGCACCAGCGATGGCGCGATCATCGACCTTTTGATGGCAGATGCCATGGTCGGGGAAGGCACCAGCTATGAAGATCTGACCCAGGGCGAAGTTCTGGTCGATGAAGAATATGGCGTCGGATTCCGGAAGGGTTCGGATCTCGTGGAGCAACTGAACGACTTCTTTGTCACCAGCTACACCGATGGAACCATGGATGAGCTGGGTGAGAAATATGGGATTGAGGATAGCAGCATCATCGCACAGTAATCAATAACGATAAAATGAGAGGACGGATTTGTCCGTTCTCTCTTTTTTCTTCTTTCGTAGGCATTTTTTATGCAGACATTTCTTGAGCAGCTGCCCATCGTCATCAATGCGTTAAATGAGGGCTTTCTGCAAACACTCAAATTGTTTTTTGTGACACTGATCGGCGCCCTTCCGTTGGGTCTTATCATTTCGTTCGGCTCCATGTCCCGTTTCAGGGTCGTAAGTGCCATCTGCAAAACGATCGTCTGGATCATCCGGGGGACTCCGCTCATGATTCAGCTGTTAATCATTTACTACTTCCCCGGGCTGGTGCTTGGCAATGCTGTCTGGGGCGGCGGCGAGAGCGGCCGATTTCTGGCAGCAGCCACGGCTTTTATCATCAACTATGCCTGCTATTTTTCAGAAATCTACCGGGGCGGCATCCAGGGAGTACCCTCCGGCCAGGAGGAAGCCGGGCTGGTCTTAGGCATGACCCGGCGCCAGATTTTTTTCCACGTCACCCTGCTGCAGATGATCAAACGGATCGTCCCGCCGATGTCCAATGAGATCATCACGCTGGTCAAAGATACCTCCCTCGCGCGGATCATCGCGCTGCAGGAGATCATCTGGGCCGGCCAGTCCTTTATGAAAGGCTCCCAGGGTATTTCCGGCGTCATCTGGCCATTGTTCTTTACCGCAGTCTATTATCTGGTCTGGAACGGCATTTTGACGATCCTTTTAGGGCGGCTGGAGAAAAAGTTAGATTATTTCGAATGAGGAGAAGAAATATGCCAATTTTAGAAGTGGAACACATCCGCAAATCCTTCGGTAAAACAGAAGTATTAAAGGATATCAGCTTTTCTCTGGAAGACGGCCAGGTGTTTTCCATTATCGGTCCGTCCGGCGGGGGAAAGACCACCCTGTTACGGTGCTTAAACTTTCTGGAAACACCAAATGACGGTGTCATCCGGGTGAAAGGAGAAACGCTGTTTGACGCCAATGATCCATCCACGATGCAGGAAAAAGAGATCCGCAGGAAACGGCTGCATTTCGGCCTGGTCTTCCAGTCCTTCAATCTGTTCCCTCAGTATACCGCCCTGCAGAATGTCACTCTGGCCAGGGACCTTCTGGCAAGCGAAGATCCGGATTACAAGAAAAACAAAAAAGAGATTCAGGCACAGATCGACGAAGAAGGAAAGGAACTTCTTACGCAGATGGGTCTATCGGATCGGATGGACAGTTATCCGCACCAGCTCTCCGGCGGGCAGCAGCAGCGGGTGGCCATTGCCAGAGCTTTGGCCTTAAAACCGGATATCCTCTGCTTTGATGAGCCCACCTCCGCACTGGATCCGGAACTGACCGGAGAAGTATTAAGAGTCATTAAAGAGCTGGCCGATCAGAAGACGACCATGATCATTGTCACCCACGAAATGGCCTTTGCCCGGGATGTCGCTGATTATGTCATCTTCATGGATGACGGCAAAATTCAGGAGCAGGGCGATCCGAGGCAGGTGATCGATCACCCGAAGGAAGAACGTACCCGCCAGTTCCTGGCCCGTTTTTCCCAGGAATGATTTTCTTGCATTGGCCTTTTCTTTTTGTTATAATTATCGATGTATTTTTGAGCAGCGGTGGTCGAGCTGGCTTAAGGCACCTGCCTCGAAAACAGGCGAACCGCAAGGTTCCGGGGGTTCGAATCCCTCCCGCTGCGCTTAGGTAAAAAAAGGACCTGTGACGATCACAGGTCCTCTATTTTTCTGTCCATGCTGCCGGACGTAAATCCGTCTAAATCCAGCGTCACATATGTATACCCCAACGCTTTTAAATAAGAGGCGATCTCTTCTGCGTGCTCCAAAATCACGGGAAAAGCTTCCGTATCCGTCTCGATCCGGGCTACATCAGTGTGTACCCGAAGCCGGACATTCTTTGGGCAGAACGTCTTTAAAAAGGCCTCCCCTTCCTCCACCTTACGAAGCTCCTCTTTCGTCAGCCGCGTGCCATAAGGAAAGCGGGTCGCCAGACAGGGGGCCGACGGTTGATCCGCTGCCTTCACCCCATAGCGCCTGCCAAGCTGCCTCACTTCCGCCTTGGTAAGTCCGGCCTTGGCTAACGGCGAATGAACGCCCAGCTCACGGATGGCCTTTAAGCCCGGCCGATAGACGTTCCTGTCATCGGCGTTACTTCCCTCCATGAGCGTCGGTGCGCCCAGCTCTTTTCCTTTCTCCAGCATCTTTTGAAACAGATATTTTTTACACCGGTAACAGCGATCCACCGGGTTGTCTTCTATGCCGGCCTCCCACAACGGGTCTGCCTGAATCGCAAGGAACGCAGCACCGCGCTCTTTCGCCATCTGCCTGAGGTTCTCCAGGTCTTCCTCCGGCATCAGCGTCGTCTCCATCAAAATGGCGTATACCTTCGTGTGCTGCTCCTTCGCCGCCTCACAGGCCATCGTAAGCAGCAGGGAACTGTCGGCGCCGCCGGAAAAAGCAACGATCACATCCGTTTCGGCTAAGGCCCTAAGCTCCTTCTTAAGTTTCTCTGTCTTCTCTTCTAATCCCATGCGTTCCCTCAACATTTCCGGGGCGGCAGATCGCCCCGATTTATGGCATCCTGCGCCAGAGCGGATATCTCCTCATACACTTTTAAAAACGGAAGCTTAGTTTCTTCGCAGATCCGTTTCACCGAAGCATATTCCGGGGTGGCCCGTTCCAGTCCACTCTGCGTACAGAGTTTGACCTGCGCATCACCATAAGGCGTAGGAATGCTCACGGTCTGTCTGGGCAGCGTAGTGCGCTGCATCTTCACCCGCCTAATCCCGAGGGTGGTCGTCTCCCGGAAAAGGATCTCCTCCATAGCGGGAATCTGATCCTCTTCGCATAATACATTCAGTTGATACGCCGGCCGGTTCTTCTTCATGAAGATCGGCTGATCATATACATCTAACGCCCCGGCTTTTAAAAGCTGCCCCATCGTATACCCGAGCGCCTCGCCGGTGCTGTCATCGATATTCGTCTCCAGTTTATATATGAAGGGAGCCTCCGAAACCTCCGGACAAATCCGCATGACGCGAAGGATACTGTCTCTTCCATAGTCCCGTTTTCCGCTGCCCATCCCGGTTTCCACGACCTGATACCGAGCCGGCAGCTCCTTCTGCGTCCGGATCGCCGCCACGATCGCCGCGCCGGTGGGTGTCACCAGTTCTGCCTCCACAGGTGCCGTCTCCAGAGGAATCTCATGCGCCCGTACGATCTCCAGCACCGCCGGCACCGGTACCGGCAAAATGCCATGCTGGCAGCGAACCGTCCCTGTGCCCTCCGTGAGCGTTGGCACGACGACTTCCGTGATCCCAAGATTCGTGAGACAGATAGCTGCTGCCGCGATATCGACGATGGAATCCACCGCTCCTACCTCATGGAAATGCACGCTGTCCACAGACTCTCCATGGACTTTGGCCTCCGCCTCGGCCAGAATCTGGAAAATATGAAGTGCCTTCTTCCTCTCCTCGTCCGTAAGCGCAGACCCACGGAAAACCTCCCGAATCTCCTTCATGCCCCGATGTGCATGGCGATGCGTCTCGTGCTCCGCCTCTGCACAGGTCTCCCCGTTTTTGTGGCCATATAGGTACGCAAGATCATGGTCATGATTCTCATGCTCCTCATCCAGGACCACGTCAAAATCACACATGTCAAGCCCGGCTTTCTTCACCCGGCGGATTTTGATCTCATAGCCCGAAAGCGGAAGCGTTGCTAACTTCTTTTTTAATTCTTCTTCATCCGCGCCCAGATCCAACAAAGCGCCTACGAACATGTCTCCACTGATGCCATTTTTACATTCCAAATACAAAATATCACTCATGTCTGGCCCCCATTCTGTTGATCTGCGCCGCAATGTATCCGGCTCCGAAGCCATTGTCGATGTTGACCACCGAAACCCCGTTGGCACAGGAATTGATCATGGTCAGAAGCGCCGACATACCCTCGAAACTGGCCCCGTATCCGACAGAGGTCGGTACCGCGATCACCGGTACATCTACCAGGCCGCCGATGACACTGGCCAGGGCGCCTTCCATCCCGGCAATGGCGATGACGCAGTTGGCGCTCTGGATCTCCTCTATCCGGGCTAACAGACGATGCAGCCCGCTGACACCGACATCATAGACCCTCTCTACGGCAGCGCCGAAATATTCCGCTACCTGGGCCGCTTCCTCGGCCACCGATATATCCGCCGTACCGGCCGTGCAGACGGTGATCTGGCCAATCCCCCCAGGCCGGTCCTCTTTTTCAATCTTCACGATCTTTGAGTTGGCATCGTAGACCACGTTCGGATACTTTGCTTTTAAAAGCTCATACTGCTCCTTCGACGCTCTGGTACCCAGGACTTCCCCTTCCTCCTCGTAGATTCTGCCAAAGATCTCTGTCAGATGCTCATCCGCTTTGCCCTGGCAGAACACGACCTCCGGGAATCCGGAGCGAATCTTTCGGTGGGTGTCGATCTTCGCGTACCCCAGATCCTCAAACGGCTGGCGCCGGAAATAAAGTTCCGCCTCCTCCACGCTCATCTCTCCGTCTTTTACCTTTGTCAAAACTTCTCTTGTATCCATGTAGTATGCTCCTTCACAATGTCTTTTCGTACAGGTCAAACCAGGGCAGTCCGATCTCCTCATAGCCCAGGCTCACTGTAGCCACGTAGAAAAATCCGCTGGTCTCATACAGGCGCACCGCCGGGGTATTCCCCTTTAAAATACTTAACCGGACCTCCTTCGCCCCCTGCTTTTTCGCTGTATCCAGTGCATAGGCGACAAACTGTCGGCCCAGACCCTTACGCATGTAGGCGGGATGTACCGCCAGAGAATGGATCACACAGACCTTATCTGTCGGCGCATCCACCTGCCAGTGGGCCTCCGCAAACCCGGCTTCCGCCGTATGATTCATGATCATGGTCCCGCAGAGATCTCCCCCGGCTTCCGCCACATAGAAAGCTCCCTCCCGGGCCGCTTCTACTGCCTCCGCCCGGGTAGGATGTATCCCTTTTTGCCAGCCCGGATAATTTCGGGTCTGTGTCAGATAATCAATGATCTCGTTATAAAAATCATCGATGCCATCCAACTGATCCTCCGAAACGACTCTAATCGTAAACTCCATCTTTTCCCCTTTTGTCATTTCGAAGCCTGGGGCAGATTTTTTACTCCCCACTCTGCCATCTCTTTTAAAATTGGCAGCAGAGACTTCGCCTTTTCCGTCATCTTATACTCTACCCGAACCGGAATTTCCATATATTCCGTCCTTTTTACCAGTCCGTCCTCCTCCAGTTCCTTTAAAGACTTGGAGAGCATCGTATTCGAGATTCCCTTCATTCTCCGCTTGATATCATTGTACCGGATCGGGCCATCCTGGGAGAGCGAACACAGAATGGAGATCTTCCATTTCCCGCCCAGCGCGTCCATCACGCTCTGAAGCGGACAAATTTCCTTACACGGACAAACAGATGCATCAGTCATAAAAATCCTCCTCACACGTCGTCATTGACAACCGTCTTAAAATCAAATAAAATTATATCAGATACGAAAATAAGAGTAAAGCTCTTTTTAAGAGTATAACCGGAAATCCACAATATAATTGAAATAATTGTTTAATTTTTTGCTCAATTGGACTATAATAGGGTTCGGACTTTTTAGAATGTAAAATGTATGAGGAGGCATTCCATGCTTACATTAGAAAATCTATCCTACGATGCTGAGGATGAAGAAGACAAGGAAATCATACAGAATGTCAATCTGACCATCGATGACGATAAATTTATTGCCATTACCGGTCCCAACGGCGGTGGAAAATCGACGCTGGCAAAGCTGATCGCCGGCATCAAAAAACCCACCACGGGAAAGATCATCTTTGACGGACAGGACATTACGGATCTGTCGGTCACGGAGCGGGCAAACCTGGGCATCAGTTACGGCTTTCAGACCCCCGTCCGGTTCAAAGGCCTGACAGTCAGCGATCTGATCCAGCTGGCGGCAAAGAAATCGATCACACAGGCCGACGCCTGCGAATATCTGTCCGAAGTCGGATTATGCGCCAAAGACTATATCAACCGGGAAGTCAACGATTCCCTCTCCGGCGGCGAACTGAAACGGATTGAGATCGCGACGATCCTGGCCAGAGGAACGAAATTCTCCATCTTTGACGAGCCGGAAGCCGGCATTGACCTCTGGAGTTTCCAGAGTTTAATCCAGGTATTTGAACGTATGCAGGAAAAAACAGAAGGGACGGTGCTCATCATCTCCCATCAGGAACGGATCTTAAATATCGCAGATGAGATCATTGTGCTCGTGGCCGGTAAAATTACCCGGCAGGGGCCCGCAAAAGAAGTCCTTCCGGAACTGCTGAACTCTGAATCCGCGGTAAATCCGTGTGAAGTATTAAAGTAAGGGGGCTAAAAATTATGATCGATGATATCCAACAGAGAATCTTAGAAGAAGTGGCCGATCTCCATGAGACCCCCGAAGGCGCCTACAACATCCGGGCCAACAGCAAGACGGCGGAACGCAATTCCACGGCCAATATTGAGATTACATCCAAGACAGACGTCAGCGGCATTGATATCCGGGTCAAGGACGGCACAAAAAATGAGAGTATCCACATTCCGGTAGTCATCTCAGAAACCGGCTTAAAAGAGACGGTATACAACGATTTCTACATCGGGGAAAACTGTGATGTGCTGATCATCGCCGGCTGTGGCATCTATAACTGCGGCAATCAGGATTCCCAGCACGACGGCGTCCACCGCTTCTATGTGGGAAAAAATTCCAAAATCCGCTATGTGGAACGGCATTACGGGGAAGGCGATGGCAACGGCAAACGGCTCATGAATCCGGGCACGGAAGTCTATATGGAAGAGAACAGCTCCGTGACCATGGAAATGACGCAGATTCGGGGAGTAGATTCCACCTACCGCAAAACCATCGCAAAGCTGAAAGACGGCTGCCGCCTGGTGATCAACGAGCGGATCTTAACCCACGGCGAACAGAAAGCATTTAGTGAGTTCAACGTGGATCTTGACGGGGAGGGCTGCAGCGCGGACGTGGATTCCCGTACCGTCGCACAGGATCACTCCTACCAGCAGTTTAACGCCCGCGTCAACGGCAACGCGGCCTGCCACGGCCACAGTTCCTGCGACGCACTGATCATGAATGACGCCCATGTACTGGCCATCCCTCAGCTGGATGCCGCCTGCGTGGACGCGGAACTGATCCACGAGGCAGCCATCGGTAAGATCGCCGGAGATCAGATCATCAAGCTAATGACCTTAGGGCTCACACAGGAGGAAGCCGAGGAAGAAATCGTCAAAGGCTTCCTGAAATAGCGTCTTTCATTTCTTTTACAAAATCAGCGACAAAGGGCACCGCTTGGGGCCCTTTTTCTTCAATTATTTTTACAATGGCAGAGCCCACAATGACCCCGTCGGAAAGCGCGGCCATTTGCGCAGCCTGCGCCGGGCCGGAGATGCCAAAGCCGATGGCACAGGGAATCTTCGGATTACTTTCCCGGATAAGCGCGACTATCCCACCGATATCCGTAGTGATCTCCTTTCTCATCCCGGTCACCCCCAGGGAAGAGACACAGTAAATGAACCCTTCTGCACTGGAGGCGATCCGCTTGATCCGGTCGTTGGAGGTGGGCGCGATGAGACTGATAAAATCAATGTCATACTTCCGGCAGATGGAGGCAAATTCTTCTTTTTCCTCGTAAGGCACATCCGGCAGGATCAGTCCGTCCATGGAAAGATCTGCCATCCTTTTCACAAACCGCTCGATACCATAGGAAAATACCACGTTGGCATACGTCATAAATGCCAGCGGAATCTTGACATCCCCACGGATCTCCTCCACCATCTCAAAAATCCGGTCGGTCGTAACCCCGCCGCTTAATGCCCGGATATTGGCCGCCTGGATCACCGGCCCTTCCGCCACCGGATCGGAAAAGGGAATCCCCAGTTCGATCAGATCCGCGCCGCTTTTTTCCATGGCCCGTACAAGTGCGGCCGTGGTCACAAGATCCGGATCTCCACACGTAAGAAACGGAATAAAGGCTTTCCCACTTGCAAATGCTTCTTTCGTCCTACTCATAGATATCCTCCCCTCTGTAACGGGCGATGGCGGCACAGTCTTTGTCGCCTCTGCCGGATAAATTGATCACCATGATCTCTTCCGGGTCCATCGTTGATGCCAGCTGCATGGCATAGGCCACGGCATGGGCCGACTCCACCGCCGGAATGATCCCTTCCGTCCGGCTTAAGTACTCGAACGCTTCCACCGCTTCATCATCCGTGACCGCCACATATTCGGCCCTGCCGATATCATGCAGGTAGGCGTGTTCCGGGCCGATGCCGGGGTAATCGAGCCCGGCAGAGATGGAGTACACCGGAGAGATCTGTCCGTCCTCATCCTGACAGAAATAGGATTTCATACCATGGAAAATGCCCTCTTTCCCGGTATGAATGGTGGCCGCCGTATCCGGGGTGTCAATGCCTCTGCCGGCTGCCTCACAGCCGATCAGCCGTACGGACGGATCGTCGATAAAGTGGTAGAACGCGCCCATGGCGTTGCTGCCTCCGCCCACACAGGCCAGCACCGCATCCGGTAGTTTCCCTTCTTTTTCCATCAGCTGTGCTTTGATCTCTTTCGAGATCACGGACTGAAAATCCCGCACGATCATGGGGAACGGATGCGGCCCCATGACCGAGCCCAGACAGTAATGGGTATCACTTATCCGGCTGGTCCACTCCCGCATCGCTTCGGAGACCGCATCTTTAAGCGTTGCCGTGCCGGTGGTCACCGGCACCACTTCCGCCCCAAGAAGCTTCATCCGATACACATTTAAGGCCTGTCGTTTCGTATCTTCCTCGCCCATAAAGATCACGCAGTCCATCCCCAAAAGTGCCGCCGCCGTGGCTGTGGCAACGCCGTGCTGCCCGGCCCCGGTCTCCGCAATGAGACGGGTCTTTCCCATCTTTTTTGCCAAAAGTGCCTGTCCCAGCACGTTGTTGATCTTGTGGGATCCGGTGTGGTTTAGATCTTCCCGCTTCAGATAGATCTTGGCCCCGCCCAGATCCTTCGTCATCTTCTGTGCATAATACAGCCGGCTGGGCCGGCCTGCGTAATCGCATAACAGTGCGTTTAATTCCTGATTAAATTCCGGGTCGTCCTTATACTGATTATAGGCATCCTCCAGTTCCAGGACCGCGTTCATCAGTGTCTCCGGAATGTACTGCCCGCCGTGGACGCCGTAACGCCCGTTCTTTGGCTGCTCCATCCTTAACTCCTTCCTTCTACCTGTTTCTCGCGCGCCGGATAAAGGCGCGGACCTTCTTTTCATCCTTCTTCCCGTCCGTCTCCACTCCGGAGCTGACATCCACCCCGTACGGATGTGTGCTGGTAATGGCCCGGGATACATTGTCCGGGGTCAGCCCGCCTGCCAGCATATACGAGCGCTTAACCGCCTTCGCTTTCGACCAGTCAAACGTCTGCCCCGCCCCTTTGCCGGCATCCAGCAGCACCCGGTCCGCCGGGCTGGCTTCAATCTCCTTCGTATCCGGCGTCTCCTCCATCGAAAATGCTTTCCATACCGCTTTCCCGGTGGCCTTTTTTAAATCCCGGATCAGCTGCACATCCTCCTGTCCGTGCAGCTGCGCAATATCGATAATGCCTTCCTCAAAAAAGGAACGTATAAACGAAAGCTCACCGTCCACAAACACGCCCACCAGCGGGATCGCTGTGTTTAATTCCCTTCTAAGCCGCTTGGCCTGCGCGTGGGTAACACTTCTTGAAAAACCCGGCGTGAGAATCATGCCGGCATAATCCGGTTTATAATGGTTCACGATTCGAATATCTTCTGTCGTCCTAAGCCCGCATATTTTTACTTTTGTCATGTACTTTCTCCTCGCAATGTATTCAGTTTCTTCTTTTTATCTTTCGCGCGCATCAGTGTCTCCCCGATGAGCACTGCATCCGTGCCGTCCTCCTCCAATGCGGCCACATCTGCGCGGGTGGAGATGCCGCTTTCCGAGACGAAAAGGACCTCTTTTGGCACCTGAGCGCGAAGAGAGGCGGCATGGGCCGTATCCACGGAAAAATCCTTCAAATCCCGGTTGTTGACCCCGACGATCCGTGCTCCGCTTTCCACCGCCATATCAAGCTCCTCTTCATTATAAGCTTCCACCAGTGCATCCATGCCCAGATCCTCGGCGATCTGCCGCCACTCTTTTAATTCCTCCCGGCTTAAAAGCGATACGATCAGAAGCACCGCCGAGGCTCCCAGTACTTTGGCCTCATATATCATATACGGATCGATAATGAAATCTTTGCGCAGCACCGGAAGCGTCACCGCCTCTGCAATCTCGGTCAGGTACTCGTCCTTCCCCAGAAACCACTTCGGTTCCGTAAGGCAGCTGATCGCGCTGGCGCCGGCCGCCTCATACTCCCGGGCGATCTCTACATACGGGAAATCCTTAGCGATCAGTCCTTTGGAAGGACTGGCTTTCTTTACCTCACAGATAAAGGAGATTCCGGGCTCTTTTAACTTTTCCCGAAACAAAAAGTGCGTATCTTTCGGCAGATCAAGGGCGCGGCGCTGCATCTCATCCGCAGATACCTTCTTCTTTTTCTCTTCCACCAGCTCGCGGTTATGCGCCGCGATGGTATCAATAATCGTACTCATGCTCTATGCGTTTGTCGCCGCGACAAACTCCTCCAGTTTTTCCTGTGCTTTTCCGGAGGATATGATCTCCTCGGCCAGTGAAACGCCATCCCCGATGGAGACAGCTTTTCCGGCCACATAGAATCCACATCCTGCGTTCAGCGCGACCACATCTTTTTTCGGCCCGGTCTCCTTCCCGGAAAAGATATCCCGCACCACCTGCGCATTTTCCGCTGCATCTCCGCCGGTGATGTCTTCTTTTTTCGCCCGGTTGATTCCGAACTGTTCCGGGGTGATCTCATAGGTCTTTTTGCTGCCGTCATGGAATTCGCAGACCGTGGTCGGCGCGGAGACGGAGATCTCATCCATGCCGTCCTGTCCGTATACCACGCAGCCGTCTTTCACGCCCAGCTTCATGAGCACATCCGCCATCGTATCGATGAGCTCAGGTTTGTAGACACCCATCACCTGCATCGTGTTGTGCGCCGGATTGGTCGAGGGGCCCAACAGGTTAAAGATGGTATGGCAGCCCATCTCCTTACGCACCGGCCCCACATACTTCATGGCGCTGTGGTACACCTGGGCATGCATGAACGCCATCCCGGTACGCTCAAACACCTGCTCCATCTCTGCCGGCTCCAGCCGGGTATTGACCCCCAGCGCCTCCAGGCAGTCCGCGGCACCGGATTTGGAAGAGGCTGCCACGTTGCCGTGTTTGGCGACCGGCACCCCGCCCGCAGCTACCACCAACGCCGCTGCGGTGGAAATATTGATCGTGTTGGATCCGTCTCCGCCGGTCCCTACAATCTCAAACACCTCTCCCTCATGATGAAACGGGGTGGCATGGCTGCGCATGGCATACGCTGCCCCCGCGATCTCATCGGTGGTCTCTCCCTTGACCGCCTCTCCCATGAGAAACGCCGCCGTCTGCACCTGACTGGTCGTTCCATCCATGATCTCGCTGACGCAGGCTTCCGCCTCTTCATACGTCAGATCTTCTCTGTCTGCCAGTTTTTTAATCGCTTCCTGAATCATTTTTTCCGTCTCCTTTCCCTTTCTGGATTGCTCTATATCTGCACTGTTTCTGTCTAAGGTAAGAAAATTTTTTAACATCGCTGCCCCATCGGGCGTCAAAATCGACTCCGGATGGAACTGTACCCCGTAAATGTCAAAATCCTTATGTTTTACGGCCATCACTTCCCCTTCCGGCGTCTTAGCCATCACGGTAAGGCACTCCGGCAGTGTATCCTCCTCTACGGCCAGGGAATGGTACCGCCCGACCTGGGTCACTTCCGGACAGCCGGCAAATAAAAGACAATTCCCATCCAATATGGCCTCGGACTGTTTGCCGTGCATCAGTTCCTTCGCGTAGGTGATCTTGCTCCCATAGGCTGCACAGATGGCCTGATGTCCCAGGCACACCCCGAGGATCGGAATCTTTGGTCCAAGTTCCCGCACCACATCCATGCAGATGCCGGCATCTTCCGGCCGTCCCGGGCCCGGGGAGAGAATGATCCGATCCGGAGCCAGATCCCGGATCTCATCCACCGTCATGGCATCGTTCCGGATGACCCTGATGTCCGGATCGATGCTGCCTACCATCTGGTACAGATTGTAGGAGAAACTGTCGTAATTATCGATGAGCAGGATCATGTCGTCACCTCCTGTGCCATCGAAAGCGCCTGGACGACGGCTTTCGCTTTATTCATGCATTCCTGATACTCCCTCTGGGGCACGGAATCGGCCACGATCCCCGCGCCGCTTCGGACAAAGACTTTTCCGTTCTTCTTATAGGCAATGCGGATGGCGATGCAGGTGTCCATGTTGCCGGTAAAATCCAGGTACCCGATGGCCCCGCCGTAGATGCCCCGCTTATTATCTTCCAGATCATTGATCAGCTGACAGGCCTTAAGTTTCGGCGCTCCGGATAGAGTTCCTGCCGGCAGGATCGCATGGATGGCATCTAAGGCCGTCCTGTCTTCCCTTAATTCTCCACGCACCGTGGAACCAAGATGCATCACATGGGAGTACCTTAGCACCTCGTGGTACTTTTCCAGCTCCACCGTGCCAAACCGGCTGACTTTGCCGATGTCGTTGCGCCCCAGATCCACCAGCATGTTGTGCTCTGCCAGCTCCTTAGGATCCGCCAGCAGCTCTCTTTCCAGCCGCTGATCCTCCTCTTTCGTTTCTCCCCGGGGCCTCGTTCCCGCCAACGGGAAGGTATGAAGCACCCCATCGGTCAGTTTCACCAGCGTCTCCGGAGACGCCCCGGCCACTTCCATGTTGGGGCTGGCGAAATAGAACATATAAGGCGAAGGATTCACCGTTCGAAGCATCCGGTACGTGTTGAGCAGCGTCCCTTCAAAAGGTGCTTCCAGCCGGTTGGAGAGCACGATCTGGAAGATATCTCCCTCCCGGATATGATATTTGGCCCGCTCGACCATATCACAATACCTTTCCTTATCAAAGAGCGGCGTTAATTCACCGGTCATATGCCCCGGCTGATCCTCTTTCGGCGTTCCGCTTCGAATGAGGTCCGCCATATGGTTTAACTCCAGTTGCGCCCGGTTATATTCCGTCTCCACATTTTCCAAAGAGATATTGATGATGAGGATGATCTTCTGACGGAAGTTGTCGAACGCAATCACTTTATCGAATAACATCAGATCCACATCCCGGAAATCCTCGGTGTCCTTTGCATTCAGATTTAACGACGGCTCCGCATACTTCACATAATCATAGGAGAAATAGCCCACCAGTCCGCCGGCAAAAGGCGGCAGGTCTTTAAACCGCGGGCTCTTATGCTCGTCGATCACCTGTCGGATATAGGAGCTCGGATCCTCGGTCTTCATCGTCAGATCCCCGATCTTCATCTGTCCGTTCGTGCAGGTGATCTCCAGTTTTGGATCATAGCCTAAAAATGTGTACCGGCCCCACGTATCCCGGTCGTCGATCGACTCCAGCATGTAACAGTGCGTGGACACATTCTGGAGGATTTTAAGCACCTCCATAGGCGTCCGGATATCCGAGAGGATTTCCATACTCACCGGTGCTGTGCGATACTCTCCTTTGGCTGCCGCTTCCTTAATCTCCGCCAGCGATGGATAACACATGTACGTCCCTTCTTTCCATGAAAACTAAAAAATTCCTGACAGAATCTTCTTGATTCTGTCAGGGACGAATAAACAACCTTTATCCGCGGTACCACCCTGATTCGCAGGATCTGCTGCGCTCTTAGCAGGATACGATCATATCCCCGGCAACTGACGTATGCCTCACGTCGCAAGCTACTAAGGATTCCCCGTTCACCGCGCCCTCAGCGGCCCATTTGATGACTAGTCTTTCACCTGCTCTCAGCTAATCCCAGGCTCTCTGTAGAAGCATGATCACCTTTACTCCCGCCTCAACGGTTTGCTCTTTTTAAAAACATATTTTATGGTAGCAAAGCTTCCTTCAAATGTCAAGACCTCTTTTTTTAAGGCGGTCCAAACTTTTTTCTTGCATAAAAGACAATTGTATAATATAATGCAAAATCGGAAATCAAATGTCTTTGAAAATGCAAAAAGAAAGTGAAACCGATATGAGCAGTATAATGAACGGACGTCCGGAGGATACGACCGGACGGGAACAGAGAGAGATCGCCGTGTACGATCTGTTAGACCGCTTAGGAATTCCATACGAACGCACGGACCATGCCCCGGTGGATACCATGGAAGCCTGCAACGAGATTGACGCGGTGCTGGGTACCCTGATCTGTAAAAGTCTCTTTTTGTGCAGCCGTCAGAAAACCGATTTCTATCTGCTGATGATGCCGGGCGATAAGCCTTTTAAGACGAAAGACCTGACTCACCAGATCGGCTGTTCCCGCTTAAGCTTCGCGGACGCCTCCTACATGGAAGAATTTCTGCACATCCGTCCCGGGGCCGTCTCCATCATGGGGCTTATGAATGATAAAGAGAACCGGGTGAAGCTCCTCATCGACCGGCCGGTGATCGAACAGGAGACGCTGGGCTGCCATCCCTGCGTCAGCACCTCCAGCCTGAAATTAAAAACGGCGGACGTGCTGGACATTTACCTGCCCGCCGTCCACCATGATCCTGTCATTGTCGACCTGCCGTAAGCGGCTTTTGTTTATCTTTTTACTTTCACCTTTTTAGCATCGCTCCAGGAGGAATAATACTTTGTACCGGAGATGGTCTTGTACGTACGGA
>Ga0192241_10451_pt2 | contig 19247 bp, 16 predicted proteins | sample Koala_Koa27_I3_FD_131239 | JGI IMG/M metagenome (GOLD analysis project Ga0192241, IMG submission 131239) | Enriched cells from koala feces incubated with labeled cellulose particles, San Francisco Zoo, California, United States - Koala_Koa2-7_I3 ... | reverse complement strand
AAAATTTCTGATTAACACTTTAAAAATAAAACGATTATGTCAAAAGTTAAAATTGGTATCAACGGTTTCGGTCGTATCGGACGTTTGGTATTCCGTGCAGCTTGCACTCGCAACGACGTAGAGGTTGTAGGAATCAACGACCTGATCAGCGTAGACTACATGGCTTACATGCTGCGCTACGACTCTGTTCACGGACAGTTCAATGGAACCATCGATATCCAGGACGGTAATCTGGTTGTGAACGGCAACGTGATCCGTGTAACTGCTGAACGGAACCCGGCCGACCTGAAATGGGACGCTGTAGGCGCAGAATACGTAGTGGAATCTACCGGTCTGTTCCTGACCAAAGAAACTGCCGAGGCTCATATCAAAGCCGGTGCTAAATACGTCGTGATGTCTGCTCCGTCGAAAGACGACACCCCGATGTTCGTGATGGGTGTGAACAACAAAGAATACGCTGGACAAACTATCGTTTCCAACGCTTCCTGTACCACCAACTGTCTGGCTCCGCTGGCGAAAGTAATCAACGATAAATTCGGTATTCTGGAAGGTTTGATGACCACCGTACACGCAACTACCGCTACCCAGAAAACCGTTGACGGACCGTCGGCGAAAGACTGGCGCGGTGGCCGTGCAGCTGGCGGCAACATCATCCCGTCTTCTACCGGCGCTGCCAAAGCAGTGGGTAAAGTGATCCCGGCGCTGAACGGTAAACTGACCGGTATGGCATTCCGCGTTCCGACCCTCGATGTATCGGTAGTCGACCTGACCTGCCGTCTGGAAAAAGCCGCTACTTACCAGGAAATCTGCGCTGCCATTAAAGAAGCTTCTGAAGGCGAACTGAAAGGGATCCTCGGATACACCGAAGATGCAGTAGTTTCTTCTGACTTCATCGGTGAGGCCCGCACTTCGGTATTCGATGCTGACGCTGGTATCTCGCTGAACGACAACTTCGTGAAACTCGTTTCGTGGTATGATAACGAGTGGGGTTACTCAAACAAAGTGGTTGAGTTGATCCTGCACATGTCTTCGGTAAACAAATAAGACCAATAGTTTTTACGCAGCTAAAGGCCTCCGATCGGAGGCCTTTCTTTATTTTCTTCCCACATGGTATTCACAAACACAACAAAAACCGGCAATTTGCCTTTCTAAATGAATGGCTGCCTAGATTGAACTACAGAAACACAATGTACAAAATCTCTGATTCCAGACCGGAAGAATCCCGCAAGGTAGCTCGACGGTAGAATTGCGTATGCTCAAATATTTCCTTCGTTTTTTCCCGTAATTTGTCTCTGTCCGGCTCGCTGGAACGGGAAAGCCAGATCATTACATCGCCTTATTCCACCTGATTTACCGCCATAAGACTAAAATTGGAAATAGGGTGGAAAGTAACCCGGCCTGTAAAATCACCGTGGAACCCGGGCCCTTTCAGGTAGTCAGCCAGTATGTTCTTGCTGTTCAGGTTGTAATACCGTTTTGTGGGGATTAACATCAGGTATGCGGCATCGTAATTTCCGCCACGATCCTCTCGTATAACCATAATTGGGTAATCAAAACGGTCGCATAAGGATGGCCTTTGCCGGTAAAGTTATAATCCCGGGCCAGGTAGCGGTACGGATTCTGCAGGGGAACAAAAAGGTATTGATACTCATCGTCCCATTTCCAAACCGCCTCTTCCCATTGCGGGGTAATTTCATCCGGAGACCATCCCCAATCCTGTATCCGTTTCCCCTGGGTAACATTTTCTGCGACAGCTCGCTCGAAGTATTCCCGGCTGCTTCGGACGCGGGCCGTTTCTTCTACCGTCTGCTCCCGTGCCTGGTACAAATCCTTTTGGCAGGAAGAGAATAAAATCGGCAAAAAAAGAAATATTAACTTAAGTCGGTTTATATGTTTCATGTTCTCTGTGTTTTAGCGTTCAGAAAATAAAAGCATGGTTTTCAAATACGTACCCTGTGGTTTGATAAACCGAAGCGGACGAATGCCTTCCCCAAATAATGTCCGCTCCGGTTTATTATAAATTATTATTTTCTCCGGAGTTTACCATTGCGTTTCGCTTAATGGTTATAACTCATGGTTACTCGTCGAGAAATAGACTCTATTCCAGCATATAAAACTCAACCTTAGTCGCAAGGATGTTTATTACATAGATTTTACCCTGGCTATAATATACTTTTAACCTTGGGTCATCTGATTCATTATATAAATCATCATCGGTGGGGTTTTTGGAGGCTGGAAGAAAACTATTGCAGTTTCTGACCACATTAAAACCCGAATCCACGAAGAAAGCTTTCGACCGGTCAAAATAATTGAACCACAAAGATTCACTGCCTATAAAACAGGCTAAATAATTTTGCTCTTTTAAAGATTGATATTTCGAAGTCGTCAGATTATTTGCATGAAGTGTATTACATCTATATTCATAGGAATACAACTTAATGCCGAAATCGTATAATTTAGTCCCATCATTTGTAAATCTATCAAAATTGTTAGCGTTTGATGTAAAACGGTAGGGTGGGGAGAAACTTTTTATCAGAGCCCTGGTTGAATAATTATAAATGGATATTTTATCATCGGACACCAACATAATTTCTTGCTTATTTTTGACCCAAAAGTACCGGTACCAATTACTGGAAATTGAAATGGAATACTTCATTACTCCGTTTTGGTATAATATCTCAAGCAATCTCGATCCAAGACCAACACATACATGTCATCTGCATAGATTTTTACCGCTTCATCAAATATCAGATTGGAAAAATTACTGGTTAACGCCATGCCATTACTTTGGGTCATCAGCACTTTTTTCCCATCCCCCGAAACCAGGTAACAGGTATCGTTATGAAACGCAGCATCCCTTGCGCTTATTAATCCATTGCTATTGGTCGGGGAGTAAGTTCCCTTTAGAATCAAGTTACTTTGTCCGTATAATGAAACACTCACTAGAGTGAAAATACTAGAAAATATTAAACTTTTCATAAGGATTCGGAATATTTTCCCAGATGAATTGTGACGCATTTATGGAATAAAACCGAAGCGGACAATTGCCTTTCCCAAATGATGTCCGCTCCGGTCTACTCTAATTATTATTTTCTACGAAGTTGACCATTGTCTTTAGGTTAATTGTTAAAACCAATAGTTAACTCGCTGAGAGAGATAGGCTCTACTCCAGCATGTAAAACTCAACCTTAGTCGGAAGGATGTTTATCACATAGATTTTTCCCTGGCTATAATATACTTTCAAGTTGGGGTCTCCCGATTCATTATATAAATCATCAGAGGTGGGGTTTTTGGAAGCCGGAAGAAAACTATTGCAGTTTCTGACCACATTAAAACCCGAATCCACAAAGAATGCTTTCGACCGGTCAAAGTAATTGAACCACAAAGATTCGTTACCCACAAAACAGGCTAAATAATTCTGTTCCTCTTTTAATGTTTTATATTTCGTAGTTGTCAGATTATTTGACTGAAGTGTACCTCCTCTATATTCATAAGAATAAAACTTTGAGCCGAAATCGTATAATTTAACACCATCATTGGTAAAGTATTCAGAGTTGTTTCCATTTGATGTAAAACGGTATGGAGGGGTGTAACTTTTAATCAGCGCCCTTGTCGAATAATTATAAATGGATATCTTATTATCAGCTACCAACATAATTTCTTGCTTATTTTTGACCCAAAAGTATTGATACCTTTCACTTGAGGTCGGAATTGAATACTTCGTTACGCCACTTTTGGTATAGAACCTTAAATTATCCCAGTCCAAGACCAACACATACGTATCATCCACATAGATGTTTAAAGCTTGATTAAAAATGATATTAGAAAAATTACTGGTTAATGGCGTTCCATTACTTTTGGCCATCAAAACCTTTCTTCCATCACCGGAAATCAGGTAGCAGGTGTCATTATGAAACGCAGCATCTCTTGCGCTTATTAATCCATTGCAATTGGTCGGGGAGTAAGTTCCCTTTAGATTTAAGTTACTTTGTCCGTATAATACAGCACTAATCAGTGTGAATATACAAATAATTATTATTTTTTTCATAATTTCACAGTGTTATTTAAAGCGACCTCCACCTATAAAAGATTGCGACCAATATTCAATTTTCCCATCACTTAATACTTTATTTCTTCTGAGACTTTCCGGTTTATTTCTGTATAAAGTGGCATGTACAACCCAAATATCGGGCGAAACTTGAACTATTATACCGGTATGGCTTACTGTTATTCCATTTGACGACCAATAAGCAAAATCCCCAACTTTCAAATCCGAAACCTTGGTTACAAAGGTACCATTATTTTTAAACCAGTCTGCTTGATCTCTTGCTACTCTGGGTAGAGTTTTCCCTACGGATTGTGCCACTTCCTGTGCGAACATAGAACAATCGACTTGCGGAGGATTTGCACCGTAACTTCTTTGATCTCTCGGATCCTTGACATATTCGTTCGCTTTCTCTGCAATTTTGGCGGCCAGATTGGCGGAACCGGTGCTTCCGGAGCCGCCATGGGCTCCCCAACCTCCGATATCTCCTGGATTCTCTCCCGCCCATGGATCCGGATCATCGTAAGGGCACCAATGATAATCAAAAAACGTATTCTTGCATTGGGTGCAGTATATGAATACAACATCGTCCATTTCAATATCCCAGTCGATATCAGAGCGGGTGCTTAGTCCGCGAAAAAATCGTGTATGCTCGAATAATTCGCGGTATTTCTGGTGAGAGTCGGTTGTATTTTCCTCCCCGTAACGGGAAAGTCCGTCTACCGCTTCTCCATCTACCACCAGGTCCACGGCCATCAATCCAAAGGTAACGATATGGTTAAAAGTTACCCGCCCCGTAAATCCGGCATGAAAGTCAGAGCCTTTCAGGTAATCGGAGACGATATTATTCTTGTTTAAAGTATAATATCGTTTCGAAGGAATCAACGTCAGGTAAGCTGCATCGTGCGTGCCCGAAGCGTCCTGGCGGATACATAGCAGCTGTGTTACGGCCACCGTAGCATAGGCATGTCCTTTGCCGGTGTGGTTGTAATCCCGTGCCAAATAACGATACTGACTGTACATCGGGACAAATACATAGTGGTAATCATCGTCCCATTTAAAGGTCGCTTCATCCCATTGGGGTGTAACATCGCCTGGTGACCAATTCCGGTCCTGGATCAATATCCCTCGGGTTGCGGCATCGGCAATCGTTTGTTCGAAGTACTCCCGTGCACTTTCGATACGTGCGTTTTCTTCTGAGGTTCGTTCCCGAGTCAGCGAAAAATCCTGCTGGCAGGAAACCAGCAAAACAGCCAACAAAAGAAAACCCCATTTTAATCGGTAAACCTGTTTCATTAAGTTAGTAATTTAAGTGAAAGGAAAGGCAATGGTATAAAAACCTGAAATGCATGTTAATAAACTTTTTTCCTTATTTCGTGTAAATCGGTCAGGGTTACATGCTTTTACGGATTTGTCCATCATTTTCTCTTCCAAGGTTGTCTTGCCGTTTTAAAATGTTACTTGTATGGAAGACGATATTCCATCTTATTCGGTGAATTTTACAGGTGTCGAATGTCGATTGTTTGATATATTGTCCTTTCATAACTTGACAATGAGTATGAAAATCTTGAAATCTTCATTATTTATCTTTCTCCTTTGGACTTTGTGTATTTCCTGTCGTAACCGGGCGCAAGAAAGGATTGAGTCATATCGGTTCCGTCAGGAATTACAGGATCAGTACCCCCCGGTTTTCGCAGCAGCGTCGGGCAGCCGGATTTTTGGCGGAGCATATCGGCCATCACTATACGGTGGAGTCGGACTTGATTGAACTTTATAGAAAAACCTTACTGGAAACGCCCGATATGGATCAGCCGAAAACCATCGATTCGGTAACCACTCTGTTCCGGGACATTCCATCTTATAGCATCGAAAAAATCCCTCATATTCAGGCTTTATCCGTCGACTTTCTGACCGATGACCTCGAACTCGCTTTTCAGATCCGGGAACAATGCGCCTGGAAAGACAGCATTCCGTTCCGGGTCTTTCGGGATTATATCCTGCCGTACAGTATTTACGAAGAACCGTTGGTACAGTGGCGGAGTATATTTCATCAGAAATACGCTCCCCTTATTGAAGGAGTCGACAGCCCTAAGCAGGCATTCGATATCGTCTACGCACACATAAAGGAGAATTTTACGTTAGGAGAGGTCAAATTTCCTCTTACGAAAGACCCCTTGATGATCGACCGGCTTCAGAAAGGATTGTGCCACGAGCGCAGTCTGTATATCACGGCCGTTATGCGTTCACTGCATATTCCTGTGGCCTACGACTTTTCGACCACTTGGGCAAATTACGGGAGGGATGTGTTCGGCCACGCATGGGTAGCTTATGTGGGCAAAAATGCCCGTGAGATCTATACGATGTTCGACTTCAACGATACGGTTTCCTACAAGACCGGCTATATTCCGGGTTCGACATTTCTCCGTACCGTCGATTTCGACGACACCGCAACGGATTATCATATCGAAAACCAGAAAAAAATTGCAAAAGTATGGCGGCATACTTATGCTGGCAGTAAGGAACCGGACGCCTTTGTCCAGGCGGAAGATGTATCTTCGTTATATGGATTTCAAGGAGAGTTATTCGTCGTGCGGGAGGGAAAAAAAGCTGAAGATCTCGTTTTATGTGTATTTGAAACCGGCGGGGGCTGGATACCGGTGGAACAAATGCCCGCTGTAAAAAGAAAAAAGACGGTGTTCACTTGCCTCGGACAGGATATTACCTATCTGCCTGCCGTCCGGCAATTCGGCGAACTGACTCCGGTTTCTAATCCGGTGACGGTATATGGAAAAGGGGGCCAGATTATTCGGGACCCTGATTATGAACGAACGGAAACAGTCATCTTGCGACGGAAATATCCCTTGATGTCCCTGTGGGCGCCCCTGCGGTGGCAAGATTGCATCGGACTTAGCTTTCATGCTTCTAATGACCGTTTTCTGCATCACGATACCATTCATCTGGTCAGTCGAATGCCGCTGGGTATTACGTATACTGAGGTAAATCCCGATACGGTGTACCGTTATGTCCGGATGCGTCAGCGGCGGGGTAAGAGGGAGTCGTTTACTGAAATGGCGTTTTACGGGACCGATGAACAGGGAGAAGAGGTGGAGTTGACCGGTGAAATCATCTATTGGGGAATGGACTCCACTCAGGCGGCCCGGTATTTCGATGGCGACTTTTACGCAGGCGGCCTTTCGAAGGATCATTTTGCCTGGGTCGGGCTGGATTTGGGAGAGGGAAACACCCGGCAAATCACCAAAATCATGTACTGCCCACGCAATGATGGGAATATGATTATTCCGGGAGACGAATATGAATTGTTCTTTTATGATATGGGGTGGCATTCTCTGGGAAAACAAGTGGCACACAAAGAGTGGCTGAATTTCGGTGAGGTTCCCGCAAATGCTGTTCTCTGGCTGCGAAATCTGTCCGCCGGTCACGAAGAACGAATATTTACCTATGAGAATGGGAAGCAAAAGTTCTGGTAGTTGTTTTGTGTTATAAATGTAACACCCGGCCCTCATTTGAAAGCCGGGTGTTGTATAGGTCCGGGAAATCTTTATTATCCTTTCATTCGTTTGTAAATTGTAGCACAGCGGTTGACATTGTAAACCTGCATATAATGTTTGCGAACGTTTCCTTCGAAGTCATGCGGATAACTAAAAGAGATCGCTTTCTCATTTAAACGTCCGGGGCCCCCGTATTTCACCGAATCGGTAGTAATCAGCATTTTATACCTGCCCGGGAAGGGTACTTCGATGGCGTAATCCGGAACACTGTTTTGCGGATGCCAGTTAAAGACAAATACCAGATCGTCATGATTAAAGACAATCGTCTTGTTGCGGTCGTCCATCAGCAGGTTCCACGCGTAGCCCATTTCCAGTACCCGGTATTTTTTGATCAGGTGGATCATGTCCCGGTCGAAATCGTTCAATAGCGAATACCGTAAAAATCCATTGGTGGCCAGCGACCATTGCCGACGGGCATGGGCGTAGCTCCAGCCGTTGCCTTCGCGTGGGAAGTCGATCCACTCCGGATGTCCGAATTCGTTGCCCATAAAGTTGAGGTAGGCGTCTCCGCCCAAAGAGATGGTAAAGAGCCGGATCATTTTGTGCAGGGCCATTCCTCGGTCGATCACAACGCTTTGGGAAGCCCGGTCCATATTAAAATACATCTCTTTGTCCATCAGCCGGAAGGCAAGCGTCTTATCGCCCACGAGCGCCTGGTCGTGCGACTCGCAGTAGGCGATCGTACCGATTCCCGGAAGGCGGTTGGTCATAATATCCCACATCTGATGGATATTCCATTCATCGTCGTGCTGTTCTTTGAGTATCCTGATCCAGAAATCCGGTTCGGCCATCGCCAGGCGGTAGTCGAACCCGATCCCTCCGTCCCCGATGGGTACGCACATGCCCGGCATGCCGCTGACATCCTCCGCGATGGTAACCGCTGAAGGATTGTGTTCGTGGATCAACCGGTTGGCCAGGGTCAGGTACAGCAACGCGTTTTCATTCACTTCATCGTTAAAATACTTCGAGCGGTCGTCGAATTCCGTATAGCCGTGGTGGTAAAAGGCCATGGAGGTTACCCCGTCGAAACGGAACCCGTCGAAATGGAACTCTTCCATCCAGTATTTCAGATTGGAAAGCAGGAAGTGCTGTACGCCGCCCTTGCTGTAATCGAATAATTTGGAATCCCAGTGCGGATGATTTCCGGCTTCTCCCCCAGGAGAATATAAGGAGTCTGTCCCGTCCAGCTCGTTCAGTCCTTCGTGGAGGTTTTTAACATAGTGCGAGTGCACGACATCCATGATGACGGCAATCCCCTTTTCGTGTGCCGTTTTGACCAGTAGTTTCAGTTCTTCCGGTGTCCCGAATTTGGAGGACGGCGCATAGAAGTTCGAAACATGGTACCCGAAACTGCCGTAATAGGGATGTTCAGCGACAGCCATCAACTGGATGGCATTGTATCCCAAATCTTTGATGTGCGGCAGGACGTTTTCAATAAATTCGAGGTAAGTCCCCATCCCTTCCCTCTCCTGGGCCATCCCTACGTGGGCCTCATAGATAAAAAGGGAGCGCAGGTCTCCGGCTACGAAGCGGTCATCCCCCCAGTCGAACGGTGCCGGCGGGTTCCAGAACTGGCCGTTGTAGTTTTTGGTCTCTTCGTGCTGGATTACCCTTCGGATATATGCGGGGATACGCTCGTGCCAGCCGTTATCGCCGCGCACCAGCATTTTGACTTTCGATCCGTGGGCCAGCCGTTCGCCATAGATCGAGTCGGGTAGAAACAGGCTCCAATTGCCGTTCCGGTCTTTGGTCAGGGAGAGTTGTTTTTTGTTCCAGTCGTTAAAATCTCCGAAGAGGTACACTTCTATCGCACCCGGCAGCCATTCCCGGAACCACCAGCCTTTGTCTTCCCCGCTGTAATTGAATCCGTACCAGCGGTGGCCATTGGCGAAATCCAATAAACTCCCTGAACTCTGACTGATTTCCGCCAGGCGGGAAGTATACCGGTTGTACCGCCGTAAAAGGTCTTTTTCGTTCGGTTCCAGCCAGGGATCGTTCTCTACTATCCGTAATGTGGTCTTTTTCTTCTCCTTCATAAATTTCATTTTTGTCCGGGGTGGTAACCGTAGGGTATGTTTTACGATCCTTTAAAGTTACGATTTTCCAATGAAATCACAAACAATTACATGAAGAAGATGTTAAAAGGCTTCTTTTGTTATAAATTTCTAACTTACCCGGATTTGGTGTGAAAGATTTTTATATATTTGTCTTCTGAGAAGTAAATTTTTAACCTAAATACTTTTACGCCTATGTTTAAAGGACACCCCAAAGGACTAATCGGGGCGGCGCTCTCCAATATGGGGGAACGTTTCGGTTTTTACATCATGATGGCGATCCTGCTGCTGTTTCTGGAGTTTAAATTCGACTTCGCCGGCTCTCAGGGATCGCTTATTTATTCGGTCTTTTACGCAGCCATCTACCTCTTAGCGCTGGTAGGGGGGATTATTGCGGATAAAACCAAGAAATATAAAACAACGATCCTGATCGGTCTTGTTTTAATGACCCTCGGGTATGCCTCGTTGGCCATACCGACTCCGACGCCCGTGCCCAACAAAACGCTGATGCTGATCCTGACCTGTCTCGGTCTGTTTGCCATCGCGTTTGGTAACGGTCTGTTCAAAGGTAACCTGCAGGCGGTTGTGGGACAGTTGTACGACAACCCGCAATACAGCGAAAAACGGGAAACCGGTTTCCAGATCTTTTATATGTTTATCAACATCGGTGCCATGTTCGCACCGCTGATGGCCGTAGGGCTGCGCAACTGGTGGGTGCAGAACAATGGATTCGCCTTTAATGCCGACCTTCCGAAACTGTGCAACCAATTTCTGAACGGAAGTATTACTCCGGAAGCTCAAACCCGCTTTACCGAACTGGCTGGTAGTGTGGGCGGAAATACGGCGGATCTGACCGGATTTGCTAATCAGTACCTCAATATCTTCGTGGAAGGGTATCACTACTCGTTCGGTATTGCGATCTTCGCGATGATTATTTCTCTGATTATTTTCATGGCGAATAAAGCGAAGTTGCCGGATCCGGCCGCCAAACTGGCTAAAGCCGGAGCGGACGCCGCGGAAGAGGTTAGAATGGACGCTGCGGAGGTACGTCAACGCCTGTACGCTTTGTTTGCCGTGTTTGCCGTAGTTATTTTCTTCTGGTTCTCTTTCCACCAGAACGGACAAACCCTGACGCTGTTTGCCAATGAGTATACCCAAACGATAAAACTCAACCTCGGATTTACCACCCTTCAGGGAGCGGAGTTGTTCCAGGCCTTTAACCCGCTGTTCGTTGTCTTCCTTACCCCGGTGATTATCGGGTTGTTCGGCTGGCTGAAAGCCAAAGGCATCAACCTTTCCACACCGAAGAAAATCGGTATCGGTATGGGTATCGCCGCGCTGGCATTCGTCGTAATGGCACTCGGTTCATTCGGTTTGCCAGATTACCAGACCCGCGATGCGATGGGCGGTCTGACCGAAGCGGCCCGTATAACTCCGTGGCTGTTGATCGGTACTTACCTGATTCTTACCGTTGCCGAGCTGTTTATCAGTCCGCTGGGTATTGCGTTTGTTTCGAAAGTGGCTCCCCCGCACTTGCAAGGTATTATGCAGGGGGCATGGCTGGGAGCGACTGCACTGGGTAACCAACTGCTCTTTATCGGTGTGATCCTGTACAAGAATATTCCGATCTGGGCAACCTGGAGTGTATTCGTAGCCGCGTGCCTGATCTCGATGTTTACCATGCTCGCTATGCTTAAATGGCTGGAACGCGTAACCAAATAAGCAAACGATTTGTATAAAAAGGCTGTTCTGAAAAGAACAGCCTTTTTTTATTTTTATGATCTCCTGAAATACAGGCATTTGTTGACTTCGATGAATTTTTTTTTAGAAATTGTGGCTTAAATATAGTGCGGGGTTAATTAAAATAACTATATTTGTAATGATTACAAAAATGTAATGATTATATAAATGAATACAAAAGATCATCTGCTGGCCCATGACATCAAACCTTCCGTACAACGGATGGTGATTATGGAATACCTGCAAACGCACAAAACGCATCCGACGGCAGATGAGATTTATCTGGCGCTGTCTCCCGGTATGCCCACCCTTTCGAAAACGACGGTGTATAATACCTTAAAGCTGTTGGTGGAAAAAGGCGCGGCCTTATGCCTGAACATCGAGGATAAAAATGCGCGTTTTGACGGGGATATTTCCGATCATGCCCATTTCATCTGCCAGGGATGCGGGTGTATCCAGGATCTTCGACTTACCGAACAGCAAAGGTCCCTGCTCACTCCGGAAATGAACGGGATGCAGGTAAACGAGGTTCACCTTTACTATAAAGGGTTATGTAAAACCTGCAAGGAAATACAATAAGCATATAAATCTCTACACAAACAAATCAACCTTTAAAATCTTAAGTAATGAGCAAGAAATTTATCTGTACCGTATGCGGTTATGTACACGAAGGTGAACACGCCCCTGAAAATTGTCCCCAATGTAAAGTTCCGGCTGAGAAATTCAAGGAACTCGACGAATCAGAAGCCATCAGCTTCGTTTCCGAACATGTGATCGGTGTTGCCAAAGGATGCAACGACGAAATGATCAAGGATTTGAACGCGCACTTTATGGGCGAGTGCATGGAGGTGGGTATGTATCTGGCGATGAGCCGTCAGGCTGACCGGGAAGGATATCCGGAGATCGCAGAAGCCTTCAAACGTTATGCGTGGGAAGAAGCCGAGCATGCGGCCAAATTCGCTGAATTGCTGGGCGACGTGGTATGGGATACCAAAACCAACCTCGAAAAACGCATGAACGCAGAGTCGGGCGCCTGCGCGGATAAATTCCGCATCGCTAAAAATGCGAAAGAGCAGAACCTCGACGCGATCCACGATACCGTACACGAAATGGCCAAAGACGAGGCCCGTCACGGTCAGGGCTTCCAAGGGTTGTTTAACCGTTATTTCAAGAAATAGAAACCCCGTAACTGCAAAGAGGCGCTCTCATCAGAGCGCCTCTTTATTCTTTGTATGTCCCGTCCTAAAATAAGTTGACAGGATTACTAATTTTAGGACGGGACAGTAAAATCAAACTCTTACAGAACAAGGGAGTGGGGTGCGAGGTGCAAATCCATGTTCCTGTTTAAATCCTATTGGATCTGCAGGGTGTAGGGCATACGGGCCTGCACACCCTCCTGTTCCAGAATCAGCATCATACTGCGGTATTCTTTCAATAATTCCATCTCGCCGGCATTCATTTTCGACCCGATTTTCGAGGTCAGGAAGGAGTTAAGCAGTTGCTGGAACTGGTCCAGCTCCTCATTCGGAGTGACGATCCGGTAATCCCCGGCAATACCTGCCCGGTCGGCAGCCAGTTCAATGGCGTCTTTCAATCCTCCGTACCCGTCGATCAGGCCGATCGATGCGGCGCTGATCCCTGACCAGACGCGTCCTCCGGCTATTTCCAATACGCTCTCACGCGACAGGTTACGACCGTCTGCCACATGGACTACAAAGGTCCGGTACACGTCTTCCACCGAATTCTGAATGTACGCCCTTTCTGCCGGAGTGGTCGGGCGGAACAGGTTTCCGATATCCCCGGACGGATTCGTTTTGGCCACATCGGTCGTAACGCCCAGTTTGTTCCGCAAGGCGTCTTCCATATTGAACATCAGGCCGAATACACCGATCGATCCGGTCAGGGTATGTTTATCGGCCATGATCAGATCCGCCGGACAAGCGATGTAATACCCGCCCGATGCGGCGTAATTCCCCATCGAAACCACTACCGGTTTTTCTTTTTGCAGCAGGGTCATCTCCCGCCAGATCACTTCCGAAGCCAGTGCGCTTCCTCCGGGGCTATTCACCCTCAGCACAACCGCTTTTACCTTGTCGTCTTTACGGACTTTAGCGATACGGGCTGCCAGGTCATCTCCCCCGATCATGCTTTCCGGAGCTGTGCCATCCACAATATCGCCTTCGGCATAGATAACTGCCACCCTATTTTTGGATGACCTGCGGCTTCCCTTGGATTTCGGGGCGCTTATATATTCCGAGAGCGAAACAAAATCCACGGTTTTCTCGGCATCGTAATACACCTCTTCGGCCAGTTCGCCCAGTACCTGGTCGCTGTACTTCACTGCGTCGATCATGCCTAAGGCTACCGCTTTCTGCGGATTTTCCACGGCCAGTGTGGTGGCATAAAGTTGTAGCGCGGCAGAGTCCAGTTGCCGGGATGCAGCGATCTCGCTGACTATATTTCCCCAGATCGAACCGAGCAGTACTTCATACTGCTGCCGGTTTTCGGGGCTCATTTTATCCAGCATAAACGGCTCTACGGCGCTCTTAAATTCGCCGACCCGGTAAATTTCCGGTTCAATGCCCAGTTTGTCCAGCGTTCCTTTGAAAAAAAGCAGGGTCGAAGACATCCCTTTCCATTCCACGGCTCCTTCCGGATTGACGTATACCTTATCGGCCACCGAAGCCAGGTAATACGTGCTCTGCGTGTAATAATTGGAATAGCTGATAATGAACTTTCCGGATTCTTTAAACTGGAGCAGCGCGTCCCGGATCTCCTCCATGCTGGCCATTCCGACCGATACGGTCGACATATTGAGATAGATTCCTTTGATCCTTTCGTCGTTGGCAGCCGATTCGATGGCATTCAGTACACTCAACAGGGAGGTACTGCGCGTGACCCGCATCGTGAACGGGTCCAGCGTGCCCAACAGATTTTGCGGGGGATTGTCCACAATGTTTTCGGAAAAATCGATTTTCAATACCGTATTATAGTCGATCTGCGTGACCTCTTCCGAGGAAAAGGCGGCCACCATGGCGCCCAGCATCACCAATGACAGGATTAAAAATACAAACCCTCCGATAAAAAGGGCCAGCAGACTCCCTAAAAATGCACCCCAGAAATTTTTCATAGTTCATGCTCCTTTCAATATGTTTGGGTGTAAAAATAGTTATTTTTTCCTAACGGGCAGGGTATTTCTTCGGCTAAAACAACCTATTTTTGCCTGTCGAATCAGATATAATCCTTATGCAGAACGAGCAAGTACTGGCTGTATTGTCAGCCGTTGTCCATCCGGACGCAAAAAAAGACATCGTTTCCCTGGGTATGGTCGAAGACCTGAACGTTCGGGAAGATAAAATACAGTTTACGCTTCATTTCGCCAAGGCCCGCGATCCGTTTATAAACTCGCTGCGAAAGGCGGCCGTGAGTGCCGTGGAACAGGCCTTTCCGGCATATGCCGGGAAGGTTTCCGTGTTGGTGAAAGAAGCCGCGCCCAAAAAAACCGAAAAACCTGAGCGGGCCACGTCGACCGGCGGTATCAAAAACGTCATAGCCGTCTCCTCGGCCAAAGGCGGGGTCGGTAAATCGACCGTTACGGCCAATTTAGCCGTGGCCCTGGCGCAAAAAGGATACCGGGTAGGGGTGATCGACGCCGATATTTACGGCCCGTCGATGCCTAAAATGTTCGGTGTGGAAGGGTATACCCCGTTGGCTGAGACGGTCGACGGAAAAGAACTGATTCTTCCTGCGCAGAGCCACGGTGTAAAGGTGATGTCGATCGGGTTTTTTATCCGGCCGGACGATGCGCTGGTTTGGCGGGGGGCGATGGCTACCAATGCCCTGCGGCAGTTGATCCACCAGTCTGCCTGGGGGCAGTTGGACTTTCTGTTGATCGATATGCCGCCCGGAACGGGGGATATCCAACTGACCATCGTTCAGGAACTGGCCGTAACCGGCGCCCTTATCGTGAGTACTCCGCAACCGGTTGCCCTGGCCGATGTGGTCCGCGGAATTAAGATGTACCGGGCAGAGGGGATCGATGTACCGGTATTGGGTCTGGTCGAAAACATGGCCTGGTTTACTCCTGCGGAACTTCCCGAAAACAAATATTATATTTTCGGCAAAGAAGGGGTAAAACAATTGGCGGAAAAAGAAAATTTGCCGCTTCTGGGCCAGATTCCGTTGGTGCAATCCGTTCGGGAAAGCGGCGACGAGGGTACTCCGGTTGCCGCAGGGGATACGATCACCGGAGTGGCTTTTGCCCACTTGGCGGATCGGGTACTTCAGCAGACAGAACAGCGAAATCAGGATTTACCCGCCACGAACCGAGTCGTGGTGAAGTAACCGGAATCGATTCACACAAGAAAAGAGGTAGCAAACGATAAGTTTACTACCTCTTTTCTTGTGCTTCGCCCTTCCTGGCTGCCGTTTTTTACTCTTCCGGCAAACAGGCGGCGAATGCCATATCCGGCTCCTTTTATTCTACGATCGTCATTTCGTCCACCAGGTGTTTGGCTCCGGCGAACTTATCGATGATAAACAGCACGTAACGGATATCGACGTTGATACAGCGTTGCAGGTTGGTTTCAAAAGCGATGTCGCCGCTCATGGCCTCCCAGTTGCCGTCGAAGGCCAGGCCGATCAGGTAGCCGTTGCCGTCCATGACGGGGCTTCCCGAATTACCTCCCGTGATATCGTTGTTGCTGATGAAGTTTACCACCAGTTCCCCGTCTTTCCCATAGCGGCCGTAATCCCGGGCGGCATACAGCTCTTTCAGTTTTTCAGGGACGGTAAATTCCATTGGATTGGTCGGGTCTTCTTTCTCCATCACACCGGTCAACGTCGTGTAGTAATCGTACTGTACGGCATCGGCCGCTTTGTAGGGGAATACCTGCCCGTAAGTAAGGCGGATCGTAAAATTGGCGTCCGGGTAGAAAACTTTATCTTGCTGCATCTCCATCAACCCGGCGATCCACAGGCGGTGTCCCCGGGCGAAATCGTCGCTAAATGCGAGGTATTCGCTCACCCGCTGGCGGTAGATATCCATGATCGATTCACGCACCACGTACGCCGGATCGTTTGTTAAGACTTCTTCGGAAGGATGGTTATAGAAAGCTTCCAGTTTTTCGGTCGAACTCCATACCGAATTATCGAACAGCCAGTCGGTGAAAGCGTTGTAATCCCCGTTGAAGCGGCCTTGCACGATCTCCCGGTAGAAGGAAGGTTGATTTTCGGGATCGATATTTTCGGCGAATATCCGGAACATCACTTTGGCCGCCCGGCGGTCGGTCGGTTCGCTGTAGTCTTTATAAAAACTTTCCGTGATATTGGCCATACGCGTCGGTATCTCCGGAACTTTGCCGTCATTATCTTTCATCATATCCAGAACGCTCTGGGTGGATGCGGACACGGACAACAACTCGATCCCGCGCAGCAGAGCTTCGGACATGTATTGTACCTGGTTATACGGCACACGGCGTCCGGCTACGGCTTTTTCGATCAACGGGAGGGCCTGGGCGTATTGGGCACGGGATGCATCGGCGGCCACCCACGCACGGAACTGGTTTTCGATGGCCAGTTTCTGGTCGCGCACCTTCAGGCGGGCCAGTCCGCGGTTCATACCGATCGAGTTTTTCCAGTAATTGGAGCTGCTCGCGTATTTGGACGCGTACTTAATCCGCACCGCGTCGCTGTTGGACATGTCTTCCCACAGCACTTTCTGACGTTCGCCCCGGATAAAGATCCGGTTCGGGTTGTCCTGTTCGGTCAGCTGATCGAGTTCATAGGTGGTCATATACCGCTCGGTCGAACCGGGGAAGCCCATGATCATGGTAAAATCGCCCGGTTGAACCCCTTTTAGGGAGACTTTCAGGTGTGCCGGAGCCGGATACGGTATATTTTCCGGGCTGTATTCCGCCGCCCGTCCATCGGCATCCGAATAGACCCGGAAAACGGCGAAATCGCCGGTCTGGCGCGGCCACATCCAGTTGTCCGTATCGCCGCCGTATTTACCGATCGAAGAGGGCGGTGCGCCGACCATACGTACGTCGTTGTATACCTCATTGACAAAGGAAAGGTATTGGTTTCCACCGAAAAAATCCTTCACCATTACCGTCATTCCGGGGTTTTCTTCCCGAAGCCTGGCTTCGATGGCTTTGGAAAGTTCCGTCACTTTTTCCTGGCGCTCCTGTTCGGTCATCGCATCGGTCAATTGTGGGATAATCTGGTCCGATACGTCTGCAATTTTGCGGATAAAAGTCGCCCGGAGTCCCGGAGTCGGTATCTCTTCCGCTTTACTCATCGCCCAGAATCCGTATTTCAGGTAGTCGTTCTCTACGGAACTGTGTTGCTGGATCGCCCCGTAACCGCAGTGGTGGTTGGTCAGGATCAGCCCCTGGTCCGATACGATCTCACCCGTACAACCGTTGCCGAAGATGATGATCGCATCTTTCAGGCTGTTGTTGTTGATGCTGTAAATATCTTCCGCCGAAAGTTTCAGCCCTTTGGCCTGCACGTCCTTAATGTTCAATTGCTGCAGCAGCGGCAGCAGCCACATACCTTCGTCCGCAGCCGCCCTGCCGCAGAATAAAACAAGCGATAACAGTAAAATAAATCCTTTCTTCATCAATGCTATGGTTTTAAATTTTAATAATTCGTATCACAAATGTATCGAATTTAAACTAAATATAGACATCCGGATGAAAAAACCTATCTTTGCCAATTAAAAAATAGCTGTGAAACAAAATCATATTCCTCCTGTCGCCGGGACCAGCATGGCTGTACTTTTCGCACTCAGCCTGGCCCATTTTTTTAACGATATGTTTCAGTCGGTGGTTTCTGCCGTCTATCCGGTTATCCGGGATAACCTGGGGCTATCCTTCGGGCAGATCGGACTGATTGCGCTGGCTTACCAGATCTGCGCTTCGGTATTCCAGCCCGTGTTCGGGGTGGTGTTCGACCGCAAGCCGAATCCGTGGTACCTGACCATGGGAACCACTTCGACGATGATCGGTCTGGTTTTGCTGGCTTATTCCGGTTCGCTTTGGATGGTATTGACTGCCGTTTGCTTTGTGGGACTCGGATCATCCATTATCCATCCGGAGGCTTCGAAACTCACTCATTTTGCCTCCGGCGGTAAACACGGGCTGGCCCAGTCGATTTTCCAGGTGGGCGGGAACTTCGGCAGTTCCATCGGACCTTTGCTGGCTGCCTGGATCATCGCCCCTTACGGACAGAAATACATCGTGGTTTTTGCCTTTATAGCCATTATCTCCATTCTGACGAAACGGCCTATTACCTAATGGTATAAGGAAAGGATCGGACAGGTCCGCAGTAAAACGGGAAAAAAAAGAGGTCATCCACCGCGTGCGGTTATCCAAGAAGAAAATTTATGTTTCGTTGGGGATCCTGTTGGTGTTGATTTTTCGAAATATGTGTATACGGCGAGTCTGTCGAGCTACTATACGTTTTACCTGATCGAAAAATTCGGGGTGACTACCCAGCAGAGCCAGTTTTTTCTGTTTGCCTATCTGTTTGCCGCTGCCGTGGGAACCTTCCTCGGCGGACCGATCGGCGACAGGGTGGGGCGCAAATGGGTGATCTGGATTTCCATTCTGGGAACCGCTCCCTTTTCGCTGATGCTCCCTTATGCCAACTTATTTTGGACTTGCGTACTCAGTATACTGATCGGTATCATTCTCTCTTCCGCGTTTTCGGCCATTCTGGTCTATGCCCAGGAACTGCTTCCTACCCGTGTGGGATTGATTTCCGGATTGTTTTTCGGGCTTGCCTTCGGTATTGCCGGGATCGCGGCTGCCGTGTTGGGCGGGATCGCCGATA
>Ga0192241_10465_pt1 | contig 19254 bp, 13 predicted proteins | sample Koala_Koa27_I3_FD_131239 | JGI IMG/M metagenome (GOLD analysis project Ga0192241, IMG submission 131239) | Enriched cells from koala feces incubated with labeled cellulose particles, San Francisco Zoo, California, United States - Koala_Koa2-7_I3 ... | reverse complement strand
AAGGCAGCTCTTTTTCGTGTCCCAAATCTTCTGCGATCAAAACAGCCATATCTCTCTGCTGCCAAGTGAGATCTTCTTCCGTATCCAGGATCGCTGCAATCTCTCTTTGTTTATGGAATTCACGGAATGCATCCGCATCCGGAAACCGCTTCTGATACAGCGAAACCGCCTTTGCATGGATAAGTTCCGGCTCCCCGGAAAGATATTCAGACATGCTGCTATACTTATATCGTTCCGGGTACTTGATCATATTTGCTTTGACCGGATTGAGATGAATATAGCGTATACAGGTCCAGAAATACCTTTCATCATTGATGCACTCACTCCGGTACCGATTCTGAAAAACATGGCCATTCCGGTGATGTTTATAATTGTAATACATGGCGTATTCTGACAGGATGGACGCCATAAATGAAGCTAATAACTGGATATCTGCCCCGATAATAAAATGGGCATGATTAGACATAAAACAGTAACTGTAGATTTCGACTTTCTGCTCTTTAAGATGTTTTAGAATAATGGCTTTAAAATACGTTTTTTCGCGCGATTGATTGAAGATCTTCTCATTGTTGATGCCTTTGACCATCACATGATAAATCCCCGTTGTACTCTCCCTTCGCCTTTTTGTAGGCATCGCACCCCCTCCTTTTCATTTGGGTACAGGGCATTTCGCGTTTTGGTACACCCCCCCGCGGGGGGTTGAGGACGTAGGCTTTTTCAAAAAGTCTACGTCCCCAGTTTAAAGCGTCCCCAATTTACCTTCGAAGTATGTGTCGAGTTCTTCGATGGGGATTCTTTCTTGTTCCATGGTGTCGCGGTCTCGGACGGTAACGGCGTGGTCGTCGACGGAATCGAAATCGTAGGTGACGCAGTAGGGGGTCCCGATTTCGTCCTGGCGGCGGTAGCGTTTGCCGATGTTGCCGCGGTCATCGTATTCGCAGTTGTATTTTTTACACAGGTGTTCGTAGATTTTGTAGGTGTCGTCGCTGAGTTTTTTGGAGAGGGGAAGTACGCCGATCTTCACGGGCGCCAGGGCCGGGTGAAAATGCAGGATGGTCCGCATATCTCCGCCTTCCAGTTCTTCTTCGTCGTAGGCTGCGCACAGGAAGGCCAGTACCATACGATCGGCCCCCAGGGAGGGTTCGATGACGTAGGGTACGTATTTCTCGTTTTTCTCATCGTCGAAGTAGCTTAAGTCTTGTTTGGATACTTCCATGTGCCGGGTCAGATCGTAATCGGTCCGGTCGGCAATACCCCACAGTTCTCCCCAGCCGAAGGGGAACATGAATTCAATATCGGTGGTGGCCCGGCTATAGAAGCTGAGTTCTTCTTTGGAGTGATCCCGAAGGCGCAGTTCGTCTTCTTTTAATCCGAGGGATTTTAACCAGTCGACGCAGAAGTCTTTCCAGTAGGCGAACCAGTCAAGATCGGTGCCGGGTTCGCAGAAGAATTCCATCTCCATCTGTTCAAATTCTCTGGTCCGGAAGGTAAAGTTTCCGGGCGTAATCTCGTTCCGGAAGGATTTTCCGATCTGACAGATGCCGAAGGGGATCTTCTTCCGGGAGGTTCTCTGGACGTTCTTAAAGTTGACGAAAATGCCCTGGGCCGTCTCGGGCCGCAGGTAAACAACATTTTTCGCGTCTTCGGTGACGCCCTGGAAGGTTTTATACATCAGGTTGAATTCCCGGATCTCGGTAAAGTTATGTTTTCCGCAGCTGGGGCAGGGAATGTCGTGTTCTTCGATATAAGCTTCCATCTGTTCATGGCTCCAGCCATCCAGATCATCCGGCACCGGCAGGTCGTTTTCTTTGGCATACTTTTCGATCAGCTGATTGGCACGGAAGCGTTCATGGCATTCTTTGCAGTCCATCAGCGGATCGGAAAATCCGCCCAGATGTCCGCTGGCCACCCAGGTCTGCGGGTTCATCAGGATCGCGCAGTCCACGCCTACGTTGTAAGGGGATTCCTGTACAAATTTCTGCCACCACGCTCTTTTTACGTTGTTTTTGAGCTCCACACCCAAATTTCCGTAATCCCAGGTGTTGGCAAGTCCACCGTAAATCTCGGACCCCGGATATACGAATCCTCTGGATTTTGCCAATGCCACGATCTTGTCCATCGTCTTTTCAACCATATTTTTTCCTCACCTTCTGTATTTTTCACGGGTATATCGCTGTTCATTATACAGGCTGGCTTTCCCCTTGGCAAGCCCTAGCCTACAATTGACTCCAGGATCTCCCGCGATTTAAAGCTTTTCTCCACATACGCATTCACGTATTCGCCCACCACATCGCCCAGCTCTCCCAGCACTTCCTCGTTCACCACGAACGTATAAAGTTTCTCCACCGGGGAGGAGACGATGTACTGCAGGGCATATAGCGCCGCCGGGGAAAGCTTTCTCCCCTTATCCCCCGCCCGCCTGCAGTCCGGACAGACGAGGCCGCCCCGGCGCACGCAGAAAATGGCTTCTTTGTTCGGTTCCCCGCAGGAAATGCATTCGAAGACCTGGGGGGCTTCCCCGCTGATACACAGAATCTTAAGCTCGTAAATGTACCGGATCATGCGGTTATTCAGTCTGGGGTTTAAAAGCGCCCTAAGCGTCTGATAGAGCAGTTTTAAAAGGTCGCCCGCCTCCACGGCTTCCCGGCTGTAATATCCCGCCAGATCCAGAAAATAAAACCCATAGTACGCGCCTTCCACATCTGTCCTGAGTGCTTCGAAATAATTGCTGATCCGGGCGGTTTTTAAAGTATAGCTGTTTTTGCCCTCATAGAAAGTAAATTCCCCGAAGCAAAACGGGCTGGTGACCCCGATAAATGTACTGTTTGGCTTCTGGGCCCCCTTGGCAAACGCGGAGATCTTCCCCCGCTCCTTTGTCAGAAAGACCACTCTTCGGTCGTATTCACCGATCGGCGATGCGCTTAACACCATCCCGGTTACAGTCACCTCACTCACGCGTTTACTCCTCCTTACGGTACCCGAAATTCTTCACCAGATACTCACTGTCCCGCCAGTTTTTCTTTACTTTGACCCAGAGTTTTAAGTCCACCTGGCAGCCCAAAAGCTCCTCGATCTCATACCGGGCCGTACTCCCGATCTTTTTTAACATGGCGCCCCCTTTGCCGATGATGATCCCTTTATGGGAATCTTTCTCGCAAATGATGGTCGCTTCGATGTGCATGATCTTATGTTTCTTCTCCATCTGTTCGATGGTCACTGCGATGCCGTGGGGCACTTCCTCCCCCAGGCTGTGCAGCGCCTTCTCCCGGATAAGTTCCGCGACCATCTGCCGTTCGGGCTGATCGGTGACGGCATCCTCCTCATAATACCGGGGCCCGTAGGGCAGGTATTTCGCGATCTCTTTTAACAGTTCCCCGGTATTCTGCCCGGTGCGCGCGCACACCGGAATGATGGCCGAAAAATCATACAGGTCCTTGTAGGTGGTGATCGTTTTCAGCACCCCTTCGGTATCCACCGTATCGATCTTGTTGATCACAAGGATCACCGGTGTCTTCACTTTGGCGAGGCGCTTTAAAATATGCTGCTCGCCTTTGCCCACAAAGGTGCCCGGCTCCACCAGCCACAGCACCACGTCCACTTCATTTAAGGTGCGCTCCGCCACCTGGACCATATATTCGCCCAGTTTATTTTTGGCTTTATGGATCCCCGGCGTGTCCACGAACACGATCTGTGCATCTTCGGTATTTAAAATGCCCTGGATGTTGTTCCGGGTCGTCTGGGGTTTCTTCGACATGATGGCCACTTTCTGGCCGATCAGGTGATTCATCAGGGTGGATTTCCCCACATTGGGCCTGCCGATCAGCGTGGCAAACCCGGATTTCACGTTTGACTCCATACTGCACCTCTCTAAAAACTGGTCACGGTCTCAAACACATCGGCGTTCTCCTCGATCGCTGCCTCTCCGCCGATCACGCACAGCTCATCCGCCTGAAGGACCGCCTCCGCGATCCCAGAAAGTGCCCGGATATCCTCCTCTTCGGCATCCAGCACCTGATCCCGCTCTTTTTGGATCCTTTCGGCGTCCACATGGTTCATATACAGATGCATGGAGCGCTCGCCCTTGGCAGAGGGCGTCATCGGCGTATCCATCTCGCTTAACGTTCCGATGATGTATTTCGTCATATCCCGGTCGCTGACCGTAAAGGAACGCAGATAATCTGGCAGTCCCTCGTAGATCTGTAACGTCTCTTTTAAATGCGGATCCCGGTAGGAGACCATATACCCCTGCCCGGTCCGGCTGAAATTGCTCATGCACCCGTAAGCACCGTCCTTGACCCGGATGTTCTGCCACAGATACTCGTAATTTAAGATCGTACGAAGAATGCGAAGCGCGCCCGTGTACGTGCACCCCTGCTCGATAAAATTGCCGGTACGGGCCACATACTGCACTTCCGAGGCCGTCTTAAAGCCTTCGTTCTTCTTCTCACAGTGAAGTGTAAGCGCTTCCATCTCCTTTTCCGTATCCGGATACAGTGCTTCCTTTAGTTTCCCCAGGCCGTCTTCCACATAGGAAAGCCCCTCCCGGGAAGCGGTGAAACTGACGGTCAGATGATCCGGCGTAAAGAGGCGCTTCGCCAGCGCTTCCAGTTTCTCCACCATGGCACCCTTCTTTTCCTCATAGTGCTCCAGAAGATCGGAAATAAGCCGGTAAAAATCGATCCCTTCCGTCATATCCCGAAACTTCGACTGGGGGGAGGAGTAAGACATGGAGCGCATGACGGCGGTGCTGTGCCCGGCCGAAGTAAATTTCATCATCAGCTGGGATTTGCCCATATCCAGGATCTCTCGGATCCGTTTGGTATCCGTAAGCTTCGAACGCGTTAAGATCTCCGTCATCATCTCCGTCACCACCGGCAGCTTCTCGTAGAGCGCCTTGCCCTTGATTTCCAGGGTCGCGGTAAACGCTTTTTCTTCCACCCGCGTCACATCCGAATACACTTCCAGCGAACCGCCAATGCCGCCGGTCTCCAGGTTGATCGCATCAAACAGTTCCCCGTACGTATAATTTTCCGTATCCAAAAGTCCCAGCACGGAAAGCAGGACGCCCACGTAGGGCAGCTCCTCCTGCCGGATCCCGGACAGATCAAAGAGCAGGGTCAGATACCCGATCTCATTGGTCCAGGTCTCGTGGAACACGCCGGGGAGGCCGCCGATCGTCCTCGGTTCGTTTAAAATCGGTTCAATCTCCCGGGAGAGATCCGCGCGGGTCAACATCGGAATTTTTTTCAGATCTTCCTCCCGCTCCGGGGCGGACTGATAAGCGTCCAGTTCTTTCGTTTTCTCTACCAAATCTGCCACTTCTTCCGGTGAAAGGCTCTTCTTATAGGCCGAAAGTTTCTCTTTTAAGTCCTCTTCCATCCGGGCGGTCTTTCCCCGCTCCGGCTTAAAGACAACGATGGCGCCGTGAGGATTATCAAGCAGATACTTCTCGATCAGATCTTCGTAATAGCGGGTACCCACCTGCGCCTTTAAAAATGCATACGTGGGCAGCGCATCCACATGAAGAAACGGCGCATTTTCATCGTAGAGCCAGCTGTCTAAAATCTCCAGGCCGTACATCAATCCCTTCGGATAACTGCCGAAATCCGCCTCCCGATAACGGAACTCACTGGAATTGATGGCCGCCATCAAGGTATCCTCATGGATCCCGTTTTTGACCAGATCCTTTAGGGTTCCCTCGATCACATCCACGAAGGCTTCCTTCTGATCCGCCTCCGCATTTTTGGCCACGACGGTGAACATCGGCTGCTGCAGGCCGTTGTCATAGGAGCCTAAAATATCCTTGCCGATCCCCGCGTCGATCAGCGCCTTCTTAAGCACCGCGCCGGGGGAAGAAAGCAGCACATAGTCCAGGATCTCAAAGGCCAGATACAACTCTTTATCAAGACTCGTGCCGATGACTTTATTGTAGGAGAGATACGTGTTCTCCTCCATCGGTTCCTCGCTGGAAATCGCGTAGGTCACTTCCCGCTCCTTCATCTTCGGGAAAGGCGGCTGGAAGCCGATCTCAGCCTTCACATTTTTATCTTCGAAATGGCATAAATACTCCTCATCCAGCCACTGCAATTTCTCCTCCATATCCATCTTTCCGTACAGGTAAATGTAGCTGTTGGAGGGATGGTAGTAGGTCCGGTGAAAATCCAGAAACTCTTCGTAAGTTAAGTCCGGGATCTCCCTCGGATCCCCACCCGATTCATACGCATAGGCGGTATCCGGGAACAGCGTATTTAAGGTCATCCGGTCGATGACCCCCTCCGGGGAGGAGAAGGCCCCCTTCATCTCATTGTACACGACGCCGTTTAAAGAAAGCTCCCCCTTCGGGTCCGTCAGCTCATAGCTCCACCCTTCCTGGCGGAAGATCTCCTCATGCTCATAAATATTCGGGTAAAACACCGCGTCCATGTAGACGTGCATCAGGTTCTGAAAATCCTGATCATTTAAGCTGGCCACCGGAAAGACCGTCTTATCCGGGTAGGTCATGGCATTTAAAAATGTGTTTAACGATCCCTTAACCAGCTCCACAAACGGATCCTTCGCCGGGAAATTCTTTGATCCGCAGAGCACCGAATGTTCCATGATATGCGGCGCTCCGGTGCTGTCGCTGGGCGGCGTCTTAAACGCAATGGAAAACACCTTGTTCGGGTCGTCATTTTCCATCAGGATCACTCTCGCTCCGCTCTTCTTGTGCCTCAGCAGCGTTCCCTTCGAACGGATCCCGCTTAACTCTTCCTGCTGGATTACTTCATAACTGTCTAAAATCTCTACACTCATATTGTCTAAACCGACTCCTTCCTTATACATCCCTGTTATTATAACACAAATCCAGGGCAAGGAAAATCCTCCCACAGGTCCTTGCGTAAATCCGGCCGTGGGAGGATTTCTTAACTTTGATTCATTTTTTAGTTGTTTTTGCTAAGTTACCTGTTGCTGCGCACCGCCATTTGTCACCCTGCGGATGACCACCAGCGTCAACAGCATCAATACCACGCCAAGGGGCAGGCAGATCACCGGATTTCTCACAAAACCGGCAATGATATACATGACAAAACTGACCGCCGCTGCCGTGATCGCGTAGGGCAGCTGCGTGGTCACATGGTTGACGTGGTTACATTGCGCGCCCGCGCTGGCCATGATCGTCGTATCTGAGATCGGAGAACAATGATCGCCGCAAACCGCACCGGCCATGCAGGCCGAGATGGAGATGATCATCATCGTCTCATTCGTTCCGGAGAAGACACTGACCACGATCGGGATCAGGATGCCAAACGTCCCCCAGGAAGTGCCGGTGGCAAATGCCAGGAAGCAGCCCACCAGGAAGATGATCGCCGGCAGGAAATTTAACAGGCCGCCGGCCGCGGAGCCGATGGCCGCCGCGACAAATTCGCGGGCCCCTAAGCTGTCGGTCATCGCTTTTAATGTCCAGGCAAACGTCAGGATCAGGATGGCCGGCACCATGGCTTTGAAACCTTCCGGGATGCAGTTCATGCATTCGGTAAACTTTAAGACCCGCCGCGCGACATAGAAAATCACCGTCAACAGCAGACCAAAGAAACTGCCTAACATCAGGCCCACCGAAGCATCACTCTCGGAGAAAGCTTCAATTAAGCCCACTCCGGAAAAGAACCCGCCGGAATAGATCATCCCGATGATACAACAGATGATGAGCGCCACGATCGGGAAAACCAGGTCAATGACCCCGCCTTTCGCCTCTCCGGTATCCTCTTCCTCCGCACTGGCATAAGGCCGATCCGAAGTGGTATACAGATCCCCTTTCATGGCATTTTCCTCATGCTGCTTCATGGGACCATAATCAAACTTCATAAACGTGATGCCAAGCATCATAACGATCGTCAAAATTGCATAGAAGTTATATGGAATGGCACGGACGAATACTGAGAATCCATCCTCCCCTTCCACGAAGCCGGACACCGCTGCCGCCCAGGATGAAATCGGGGCGATGATGCAGATCGGCGCCGCCGTGGCATCGATCAGGTAGGCCAGCTTGGCCCGGGATACTTTATGCTGATCCGTCACCGGACGCATGACGCTGCCCACGGTCAGGCAGTTGAAATAATCATCGATAAAAATCAGCATACCTAAAAGAATCGTGGCCAGCTGCACGCCCACACGGCTCTTGATATGCTCCGTTGCCCAGCGCCCGAAGGCCGCGCTGCCTCCGGCCCGGTTCATCATACACACCATGATGCCCAGGATGACTAAGAAGACCAGGATGCCCATGTTATACGGATCCGTCAGCACCCCAACAATGCCATCCACGAACACATGATTGACCGTCGTCTCAAAATTAAAGTTGGCATAAAACAACGCGCCGATCACAATTCCGATAAATAAAGAACTGTACACTTCCTTGGTGATCAGTGCCAGTACAATAGCCACCACCGGCGGAATCAGCGCCCAGAACGTGGCGTACATGGTGGGCACATACTCCTCGGCCGCCTCCGCTTCCTCCGCCGCATAGACAGACATCGAGCCGAGCACCAGAACCATCGGCACAACCACCGAACTTAAAAGAATCTTGTTTCTCTTCCTCATGTTCTTGATCTCACTCCTTCATTTTCCACTCATTTTTCTCAATTGATTTTTAACAAAAAAGATACCGTGAGGCACTGATTCATGTGCGCTCACGGTATCTTACTGGTCTACATTTCATCTGATAGCGCTCCACGTTAGTGACAGTCCGCAGCATATTCTGCTGCGTCCCAGAAGCCCATATCGGAGGATACCGGCTCCTTCGGCGGCTTCCCCTTCCCCGAACAGGATAAACTCCCTCCAAGTCCTTCTCCTGCCGGTACTGATGAAATCCGCACCTCTATCAAATTATAGTCGGGTACACCCCTTTTAACGTTTGGGTACACCCCCCGCGGGGGGTTAGGGACGTAGCCTTTTTCAAAAAGTCTACGTCCCCAATGAAACATTACTCTTTGTAAACGTCGATCATCTTCTCGAGATAATCGTACTTGTCCATAGCTTCTTCTTCGTTTCTCTTGAAGAGTTTCTCGGCTCTGTCCGGATTGGATCTCATCAGTGCGTTGTAACGTACTTCGCCTTCCAGGAAGTCCTGATACTCGTCTTCTTTCGGTGCCTTGGAATCCAGGGTGAACTTGTCGCCCTCAGCGTCCGGATTGAACCGGAAGATGTTCCAGTAGCCGCACTCTACAGCCAGCTGCTCTTCGGTCTGGGCTTTATCCATGCCTTTCTTGATGCCCTGGTTGATGCAGGGTGCGTAACCGATGATAAGAGACGGTCCCGGATAAGCCTCTGCCTCGGAAATGGCCTTGACGGTCTGGTTGTAATCTGCGCCCATGGCAACCTGTGCCACATAGACGTAACCGTAGGTCATCGCGATCGCTGCCAGATCTTTGTTCTTGATGTCTTTGCCGTTGGCAGCAAACTGTGCGGTTGCGCCGGTCTTGGTCGCCTTGGAGGACTGACCGCCTGTGTTGGAATATACTTCAGTGTTAAAGCAGAAGACGTTGACATCTTCACCGCTGGCCAGTACGTGATCCAGTCCGCCGTATCCGATATCGTAAGCCCAGCCGTCACCACCGAAGATCCACTGTGACTTCTTGGCCAGGAAATCTTTGCTCTTTACAATGTCTTTGCTGGCCTCGTCGTCCGCGCCCTCTAATGCAGCTACGAGCTTGTCGCTGGCGGCTCCGTTGGTGGCTCCGCAGTCAAAGGTATCCAGGTACTCCTGGCAGGCTGCCTTGACTTCATCGGAGGTGCCGTCTGCAGCCGCGACTGTCTCGACGTCTTCTTTTAATCTTGCACGGATGGCTTTCTGTGCCAGCAGCATGCCATATCCGAACTCGGCGTTATCTTCAAATAAGGAGTTGTCCCAGGCCGGGCCTTTGCCTTCCGCGTTCACCGTGTACGGTGTGGACGGAGAGGAGTTGCCCCAGATGGAGGAACAACCGGTTGCATTGGCAATGTACATCCGATCACCAAACAGCTGAGTGACCAGCTTCGCATACGGTGTCTCGCCGCAGCCTGCGCATGCGCCGGAGAACTCAAGCAGCGGCTGTTTGAACTGGCTGCCCTTGACCGTATCTGCTTTGAATTTGTCTGTAACCTCGATCTTCTCCGGCAGGCTTCTGGCGTAATCGAAGATCGGCTGTACGGCATCGCAGTTGGCTTCCATGTTGGCCATCGTGAGTGCCTTCTCGCCCTTCTTGCCCGGGCATACGTTCGCGCAGGAACCGCATCCGGTACAATCCAGCGCGGATACTGTGATGGTGAACTTCAGATCCGGCATACCGGTCATCGGCAGCGTCTTTGTTCCTTCGGGAGCGGCCGCAGCCTCTTCCTCGGTCATCGCTACCGGGCGAATGACTGCATGCGGGCAGACATACGCACAACGGTTGCACTGGATACAATTGTCGGGATTCCACATCGGGATATCCACGGCGATCCCACGGCGCTCGAAAGCCGAAGTGCCGGACGGGGTGGAACCATCCACATAATCGGTAAATGCGGAAACCGGCAGGTTGTTGCCTTCCTGAGAGTTGACCGCAGACTGTACGGTCGTGACAAATTTCACGACATCTTCGTCATTGCTCTTGACTTCCGGTGTAAATAATCCTTCGTCCGGGCAGGACTTCCAGGAATCCGGAACGTCAATCTCAACGACCTGCTTTGCGCCGGCGTCGATGGCGTCGTAGTTCATCTGTACGATGGCATCGCCCTTTCTTCCGTAGGTTGCCTTGGCAGCTGCTTTCATCAGATCGATGGCCTCATCCTCGGGGATGATGTCGGCCAGTTTGAAGAATGCGGACTGAAGGATCGTATTGATCCGGCCGCCTAAGCCGATCTCTTTGCCGATCTTGATACCATCGATGGTGTAGAATTTAATATTGTGATCAGCGATATATGCTTTCACCTGTCCGGGCAGATGCTTCTCCAGCCCTTCCATATCCCAGGAGCAGTTCAGCAGGAAAGTACCGCCGTCCACCAGCTCCTGAACCATGTTGTACTTATTGACATAGGACGGATTGTGGCAGGCCACAAAGTTCGCCTGATGGATCAGGTAGGTAGATTTGATGGGCTTCTTGCCGAAACGCAGGTGAGACATCGTCACACCGCCGGACTTCTTGGAATCATAATCAAAATATGCCTGCGCATACATATCGGTGTTGTCGCCGATGATCTTGATGGAGTTTTTGTTCGCGCCTACCGTACCATCTGCGCCTAAGCCCCAGAACTTGCAGTTCACGGTGCCTTCCGGTGTGGTCACGATCTCGGGTCCCTGCTCCAGGGAGAGATTGGTCACATCATCCACGATACCGATGGTAAACGGAGATTTCTCTTTGTTGCCAAACGTCGCTACGATCTGAGCCGGTGTGGTATCATTGGAACCTAAGCCGTAACGGCCGCTGTTGATCTTGACGCCGTCAAACTTCGTTCCCTTCAGGGCTGCCACTACATCCAGGTATAACGGCTCGCCTTCGGCACCGGGCTCTTTCGTCCGATCCATGACGTTGATGACCTTCACGGTATCGGGGATCGCATCGATCAGTGCATCGGCACAGAACGGACGATACAGACGTACCTTCACAACGCCGACCTTCTCGCCTTTATCCAGCATATAATCTACGGTCTCTTCGATCGTATCACAGGCAGAACCCATGGCAATGATCACAGACTCTGCATCGGGAGCGCCATAGTAATTGAACAGCTTGTAATCTGTCCCGATCTTCTCATTCACTTTGTCCATATACTTCTGCACGATAGCGGGCATCTCGTCATAGTACGGGTTGCAGGCCTCTCTTGCCTGGAAGAATACATCCGGGTTCTGTGCGGAACCTCTCTGACAGGGATGATTCGGATTCAATGCATGATTCCTGAACTCATCGATGGCATCCATGGGTGCCATATCTTTCAGATCTTCGTAGTCCCACGCCTCGATCTTCTGAATCTCGTGGGAAGTACGGAACCCGTCAAAGAAATTGATAAAGGGCATCTTGCCCTCCAAAGCTGCACAGTGTGCCACTGCACTCAGATCCATAACTTCCTGTACACTGGACTCGCAGAGCATAGCCGCGCCGGTCTGCCGGCAGGCATATACATCTGAATGATCTCCGAAAATGCAAAGTGCATGTGTGGAGACTGTACGAGCAGATACATCAAATACGCCTGGCAGCTGCTCGCCGGCAATCTTATACAGATCAGGAATCATCAGTAATAATCCCTGAGATGCTGTAAACGTTGTCGTCAGAGCGCCGGCGGCAAGAGATCCGTGCACAGCGCCTGCAGCGCCTGCTTCAGACTGCATCTCTGTTACCCGCACAGTTTGTCCGAAGATGTTCTTTCTTCCTTCGGTTGCCCATTCATCCACATGCTCCGGCATGACAGATGAGGGCGTGATGGGATAGATCGCTGCAACTTCTGTGAACGCATAAGAAACATGAGTTGCTGCTTCGTTCCCATCCATGGTGATCATTTTTCTAGCCATTTCTGTTCTCCTCCTTGTTTTTTTATACAGTTTCACTGGAAAAATAGTGAAAATAAAATAATATTATGTGCACTATACACGTATAAAATCATTATATCCTTTACGGGCCTAAAAGTCCAGCAGAATTCATGCAACTATTGTTCCTTTTTTTGAACAAGTTTCCATCGGTTATACACGATCAGTGCCAGCGAGAGAATTACCACCACTCCGGCCAGTACGCGGGAGACCGGAAGCGTGGTCCCGGGGATCAGAAGCTGGTCGGTTCTAAGGCCCTCGATCCAGAACCGTCCGAAGCCGTATCCGAACAGATACATAAGGAGAATCTCCCCGTCAAATTTCTTGTATTTTCGGTACAAAAGAAGGACCACAAGCACCAGGAGGCACCACACGGATTCATAGAGAAATGTGGGGCTGACCTGGATGTAGGTGACGCCGTCGATCGTCTGCGCATGTGCCATCATCTGCTCGGTCACATCCGAACTTCGAACCGCATCCAGTGGCAGCCGCATGGCGAACAGGCCGTCGGTGTACTCTCCAAATGCTTCCCGGTTAAAGAAATTCCCCCACCGGCCGATCATCTGTCCGACGATCATGCCCAGGCAGCCCGTATCGCAGACTAACGGAAAGGACAGTTTCTTTATCCTGCAGAACACAAACGTGGTGATCACGGCCGCGATGACGCCGCCGTAGATGGCAAGGCCGCCCTGCCGGAGATTGAAAATGCCAAGAAGATTATCTTTATAGAGATCCCAGGAGAAGATGACATAGTACAGCCTGGCTCCTATGATGGCAAAAATGACCCCCCAGATGGCCAGATCGTAGTAATCATCCGTATTCTGATGGGTATGCTTCGCCTCCAGCACGGCCACCGCGATGCCCGCCAGAATCGCCAAAGCTACAATAATGCCATAATAGGCAATCTCAATACCAAAAATGGTAATGTGATTGCCTACATTTTCCAGATAGATCCCCAGATGTGGAAACGCGATCGATGTCGTCATATTTTACTAGTCCTTCCTATACGTTAAAGCGGAACAGGATGACGTCTCCGTCCTGTACCACATAATCTTTGCCCTCCAGTCGGATGAGGCCCTTTTCCTTCGCTTTTTCATGGCTGCCGCAGGCGATCAGATCCTCATAGGAGACCACTTCCGCCCGGATAAATCCGCGCTCGAAATCCGTATGGATCTCGCCTGCTGCCTGGGGCGCTTTCGTCCCCTTCTTTATGGTCCAGGCCCGCACTTCCGGTTCGCCTGCCGTCAGGAAACTGATGAGCCCCAAAATCCGATAGCTGGCCTTAATGAGCTTATCCAGGCCGGACTCCGTAAGGCCCATATCCTCCAGGAATTCCTTCTTCTCATCCTCCTCAAATCCTGAGATCTCCTCCTCGATCTGGGCGCAGATCACGAACACCTCACTGCCTTCCTCTTCGGCGTAGGCTTTCACTTCCTGTACGCCGGCATTCCCTGCCCCGTCGTCGGCGATATCCTCTTCCCCGACGTTGGCCGCGTAGATGGTAGGCTTGGCGGTGAGCAGGTTATAGCTCTTAAACCAGGCGGCTTCCTCCTCATCCTCCGGCACCGGGAACGTCTTGGCTAACTTCCCCTCTTCCAGATGTGCCTTTATGTCGTTTAGAAGCGCCAGCTCCTTCGCCGCGGATTTGTCATTGCGGGCCAATTTCCCCACCTTGGAAATCCGCCGCTCGAGGATCTCCAGATCCGAAAAGATCAGTTCCAGGTTGATGGTCTCGATATCCCTAAGCGGATCGATGCTGCCATCCACATGGACAATGTTGTCATCCTCAAAGCAGCGCACCACATGAACAATGGCGTCCACCTCTCTTATATTGGCGAGGAACTGATTCCCCAGGCCCTCTCCCTTGGAAGCGCCTTTGACTAACCCGGCGATATCCACAAAGTCAATGGTGGCCGGAATGATCTTCTTCGTCTGGTACATGTCCGCCAGCACCTGCAGGCGCTCATCAGGGACAGCGACCACACCCACATTTGAATCGATGGTGCAGAACGGGTAATTGGCCATTTCCGCGCCGGCTTTTGTCAGGGAATTAAAAAGGGTGCTTTTTCCTACATTCGGTAAACCGATGATTCCAAGTTTCATCTGTGCTTTTCACCTTTCTAAGCTTACGTTACTGTTCCGGTTTATCCCGGGTCTCCATCAGGATCACGATCCCATCCCGAAATGAGATCGCCACCTCATCCCCATCGAACTGATTGCTGACACACAGACTGTCATAGGGCGTCAGCAAATGGTTCCGGAGCGGATATTTGGCGCCGCTTATTTCCAGACCGGGCACCTCCGATCCCAGGGAAAATACGGAAAAATACGGTCCGTACGCCTCCTCTTTTTTCAACACTATCGGATGATCGATGAGCCTGATCTCATTCTGCCTGTCCAAAATCCGGGCATCCACACCCGCCTTTAAGGGAATGCTTAAGCACTGCACATTGCCCCACAGGTGATCGAGTCTGCCGCCGGTGGCTCCGAAGATCAAAAGCTCTTTGCATCCGAGGGTCAGCGCCAGCCGAATGGCGATCTCCGTATCCGAGGCATCCTTGACCGGATTGTACTCCCGGATCGGCACCCCGGTCTCCTCCCGGTAATACTGGAAAACTTCCGCATCTATGCTGTCGAAATCCCCCACCAGATAGTTGGGGATGATCTGGTGATGGTACAGGAACTCGATTCCCTTATCCACCCCGATCACACAGTTACTCTCCGGCTCATTTAAAGTGGCAAGGACAAAGTCCTCCTCCAGCTTTCCGCCGCTTACTATCACAATTCTCTTACCCATAATTCTCTAAAATCTCCAGAAATTCTTTCGTTCTTTCGACGGCGTCCCCGCCAAATACGGCCGACCCGGCCACGATCACATTGGCGCCCGCATCCAGAACGTCCTTCACATTATCGAGTTTGATTCCGCCGTCCACTTCCACGTCAAAGGAAAGGTTTGCGTCTTCTTCCATCTGACGGACCTTTTGAATCTTCGGAATAGACTCCGGAATAAATTTCTGCCCACCGAATCCGGGGTGGACCGTCATCACTAACAACATATCGATTTTATCCAGGTAAGGTGCGCACGCTTCTGCGTCGGTCTCGGGACAGATGGAAAGCCCCACCTTTAAGCCCCGCGCCCGGATCATGTCGAGGGTCGCCCCCACATCCGAACAGGCCTCCAGATGGACCGTGATGATATCTGCACCTGCATCCGCAAATGCGTCGATGTACCGGCTCGGCTCGTCGATCATCAGGTGCACATCCAGCACCTGATCCGTGCCGCTTCTTAAGGATTTCAGCACCGGTATTCCAAAGGAAATACTGGGCACGAACATCCCATCCATCACATCAAAATGCACATACTGTGCGCCGCCTTCTTTCGTCTGGCACACCTGCTCACCCAGGATCTTAAAATCCGCCGATAAAATGGATGGTGCCAAAATATATTCCATCCCTAGTACCTCCTTTTCTCCTTTAATTCCTCGTACAGAGCCACATAATCGCAGTAGCGCTCCTGTGCGATCGCCCCGTCCTGTACGGCCTTTTTCACCGCGCAGTCCGGCTCATTTAAATGTTCACAATCCAGGAATCGGCACTGCCCCTCATAAGGGGCAAATTCCGGAAAATACTGTTTTAATTCTTCTTTATCAAAATCATCGATGAGAAGAGAACTAAACCCCGGGGTATCACACAAATACGTATTCTCCCCGGCGGAAAAAAGTTCACTGTGCCGGGTCGTATTCTTCCCCCGCGAAATCTTTCGGCTGATCTCCCCGGTCTCCATGCCCGCATCCGGGCAGAAATAGTTTAAGATCGAAGATTTGCCTGCGCCCGAAGGTCCGGCCAGTACCGTCGTCTTCCCCTCAAAAGCCTCCGAAAGAGATGCCAGGTTCTCCCCGGTTTTTACGCTGATAAATGTGTAGGGGTACCCGGTCTTTTTGTATATGTCTTCCAGCCGCTCTACCTGCCCCTCCCGGGCCAAATCCACCTTGTTAAAGCAGATCCGGCAGGGCACATGGTACCGCTCCATGTTGACAAGAAAGCGGTCCAGGAGATTTAAATGGGGTTCCGGCTTCGTCACCGCGAAGACCACCAGCACCTGATCCACGTTGGCCACGGCGGGCCGGATGAGCTCATTTTTCCGGGGAAGGATCTCCGTAATATTCCCCGTCTTCTCTTCTTCACTTATGACCTGAAATTCAACTTCATCTCCCACCAGAGGCTTCTGATCCTCCTTGCGGAAAATGCCTTTTGCTTTACACTCATAAACACCGGATCCTGCTGCGTCCACGTAGTAGAATCCGGCGATGCCTTTACGAATCTTCCCCTGTGCCATAGAGTTACTCCTCGGCCTTCTGCGTGCCTTCCGTATCCTCCGTCGTATCCGTATCCGGCTCCGGCTCCGCTTCCGGCTCTTTGCCCAGACTTAAGACGTACGTGATCGTGGAACCCTTGGTCACACTACCGGAAGAAGGACTCTGGGAAATGATCGTCCCCTCCGGATAATTGGAATCTGCCGTATATTGCTGACTGCTCTTATTCGTCTTTAATCCGTTCTCGCTGGCCCACTCCAGCAGGGCATCCTCATAGCTGCCCACAAAGCTCTTCACGGAAATGCTGTTGGATCCGTTGCTGACCACGATATTGACGGTCGTGCCGGAACTGACTTTATTGCCGGCGCCGACGCTCTGCGAGATCACTTTGCCTGCGGAGACACTGTCACTATACTGGTACGTCGCCGTCACCGAAAGCCCGGCGCTCTTTAGCGCGGCCTGGGCGTCATCATCATTCATGCCCACCACATTGGGCACGGTGATCTTCTGAGCGCCCCGGCTGACCGACATGATGATCTCCGTATCCTTCGAGACCGTGGACCCGGCGGCCGGCGAGGTCTCAATGACGATGCCTTCGTCGTAATTACTGCTGTATACAAAGTTGGACGTGCCGACGGTAAAGCCTGCATCCTCCAGTTTCTTCTGTGCCGAGGATTCATCCATGCCGCTGACATCCGGCACCTGCACCTCTGTGGCCACCTTGCCGGAACTGACCACGACCGTAACCACCGTATTGGGCTCTACCCGCTCTCCCACAGAGACACTCTGGGAAGTGACGATGCCCTCGTCATACTTCTCCGATTCCTGATAGGAGGAAACTTTATAACCTAAATTTAAGGAATTTAGCGCTGTCTTTGCTTCATCCGCCGTCATGCCCACCACATTGGGCACTTCCACCATCCCGTCATCTTCCTCTAAGTCCAGTTCTTCGTTATTTCCGAAAATGCCCGCGGCCCGGCCGATGGCATAGATGGCAATAAAGGCGACGATAATGATGGCAACGATCAACAGGATCCGGGAGAGACGCCGCATTCCGGAACTGGAATCATCGTCCTCCTCCTCTTCTTCCTCTTCGTCCTCGTCTTCATCCTCCTCCTCTTCGCCTTCCTCCTCATCTTCGTCGTCCAGGTCATAGTTCTCCCGGACATCGTCCAGCTCTTCCTCGGTGAGGATTCTTGTGTCGGACGGCTGAATGGGCGGGATCACGACAAAATCTCCGTCCGGATCCACCAGGGACCGCTTCAGATCATTCACCAGCTCGGAGGTATTCTGATACCGTCTCTCCGGTGTCTTCTGGCAGCATTTTAAGATGATCTGCTCCAGGCTGTACGGGATATCCGGCACCAGCTCCGAAGGAGGCGTCATCTCCTCCTGCAGATGCTTCATCGCCACGGCTACCGTGGAATCCCCGTCAAAGGGCACTTCGCCTGTGGCCATCTCATAGAGGGTAATTCCGATGGAATAAATATCACTGCGCGCGTCGGAAAATCCGCCCCGGGCCTGCTCCGGAGACGTATAATGCACGGAGCCCATGGCGTTGGAACTGATAGTATTGGACGACGTACTCTTGGCAATACCGAAGTCCGTCACCTTCACCGTCCCGTCCTTGGAGATCATAATATTCTGCGGCTTGATATCCCGGTGGATGATATCCGCGTCATGCGCGGCACCGATGCCGTTGCACATCTGGATCGCGATGCTGACGATCTCCTTGTGGGCCAGCTTCCCCTTGCGCTTGATGTATTCCTTTAAGGTGATGCCTTCCACGAACTCCATGACAATATAATAAAGTCCTCTGTCCTGGCCGACATCATAGACATTGACAATATTCGGGTTCATAAGACCTGCAGCCGCCTCGGCCTCGGAATGGAACTTGCGGACAAAGTTCTCATCTGCCCGGTACTCCTTCTTCAGCACCTTGATGGCCACATAGCGGTTGAGCATGGTGTCCCTTCCTTTATAGACATCCGCCATGCCGCCGGAACCGATCTTACTGACAATCTCATATCGTTTCCCGATTACGATTCCTTCTTTTACCATACACTCACCTCATCCGTCAACGGCTCCGCCATCACAACCCCTATATTATCTCTGCCACCGTTGCTGTTGGCCTTCTCAATCAGCATTTCCACAGCCTCAACGATGTCCCGGGAGCCCTTGATGATATCAAATATGTCCTCGTCGTCGATCATGTTACTGAGTCCGTCGGAACACATAAGAATAATATCGCCTTTTTTCACTTTGTATTCATAAATATCCGCCTCTACGTCTTCCTTCACGCCAATGGCCCGTGTAATGATGTTTTTATCCGGGTGGTTCCTGGCCTCCTCTTCCTTGATGCCGCCCAGACGGACCATCTCTTCCACCAGAGAGTGATCCTTGGAGAGCTGGCGGATCTTATCGTTAATCAGA
>Ga0192241_10453_pt1 | contig 19681 bp, 20 predicted proteins | sample Koala_Koa27_I3_FD_131239 | JGI IMG/M metagenome (GOLD analysis project Ga0192241, IMG submission 131239) | Enriched cells from koala feces incubated with labeled cellulose particles, San Francisco Zoo, California, United States - Koala_Koa2-7_I3 ... | reverse complement strand
GTAATGTATCCCTGGCTTACCAATGTCTGTATAACGGAAGCATCATGCACAAATTCCTTATCTTTACGGATAAGCATACGCAACTTTTCGTAGTCAATGCGGATATTATCTTCTATCATGTCTTCCGGCACTTCACCATACAGAATGTAATTCTTAACAAAATAGAGCACCATATTGGAGTTGTACATCGTAGTGCGACCATAACTTTTCTGTGCAAAGCAATAGTTATCATACCACGGTTTCATCATCTCTATCAACTCGTCAATAGTGTGATGGAAAGGGCTTCTGGTAGAATAATAGGTCAGCATTTCGCGTACTTCTTCCTCGGTGAAACCCATCATTTCATTAAACTCCGGTGAAAGTGAGTAGTTGGTACCGATGTTGAATCCACTGGTCAGGTCATCCATCGTCACGGGGCTTACGCCGGTAATGAAGCAACGCTTGATGCTGGAATAGGTACCGGCTTTCACTTTGTTGAAAAATGCACGCAGATAACCTTCTCCGTGCGTTTCGTCAGTATAGCGTTTCAGGCTTTCGGCATCCGAAAGTATGGCATTGGTAAAGTGATCGTATTCGTCGATAAAGAGATAAATCTTCTGCCCGGCACGAGCGCATTGTTGGTAGAGAAAATCAATTTGCTCTACTGCTCCTTTTGCCTCACGCAATCCTTCTAAGGTGTCTTGTGGCAGATAGTCAGCATATATCTTGATGAAGTTCTCGAAAGTAATGCTGCAATGTGCATCCAGACCTTTACGATAGTTGTGCAACTCGCCATCAATACCCGAGAAGTTGAGATATAGCACCAGATAACTGTTGCGGTCTGCCGTGGGATGCTTCCCTATATAAAGGTCACCAAATAGGGCATCAAATTTATCCTTGGCACGCACATCATAATAATGTTGCAGCATATTCAGCGTCAAGCTTTTGCCGAAGCGACGCGGACGGATGAAGAAGAAAAACCGATCCGATTGTTCTATCCAGGGGATATATGAGGTTTTATCCACATAATAATAATTGTCGAGGCGTATGTCCTCAAAATTCATCATGCCGTAAGGGAGTCTCTTCCTGTCTGATAATACATATTCCATAACTTATGCCTTTTTATGAGTTCACTTTGAATAAGTGTAAACAAAGATACGTTCTTTCCGCTACTTCCCAAACAAACACACTTTCTTTTTTGTTTCGCACCGCATCTTTTCCTTACTTTACTTATTTACTCTCATCCAATTTCCGCTTACTATGCATAGCAATAAACCTTCCCTTGGCATATCTGTTTGCAAATGATACGCGCAATGCGGAAACAAAAAAATAGAATATTATGGATAAAAAAGAAAGAAATGCAGAAGTCATAATGATGTCCGATTTGGCATCCTATATGCAATCTGTGATGGCACAACTGGAAAAGGATAAGAAGCGTTCGGCAGTACATACCTACGCCTATACGCTGAAATCTATTACAGAGTTTTATGGCGGAGTAGGCAAGCCGATGCCGGTAGATGAAGTCTTCACACCGGGCAAGTTGAAGGAGTATGAAGAATGGATGAAACAGGAAGGGATGCGAAAGAAGAATGAAACTCCGAAAGGATTGAGCCTGAATTCCATCTCCACCTACATGCGAAGCCTGAAAGCTGTGTATAACCGCCTTGCCGATGAAAAGGTACTTCCTTATAACCCGAAACTGTTTAATGATGTGTACACCAAAGTGGAATCGCAAACCAAGCGGGCTTTGGCAAAAGAGCAAATGAATGCATTGCTGTGCACCGACCCCAAGCAACTACCCTTGGGAATGCAATGTGCATTGGCTTATTTCCTGCTGATGTTCTTGTTTCGCGGAATGCCGTTCATTGACCTTGCCCACCTGCGTAAGCAGGATGTGAAAGGCAACCTTATAATATACAACCGCCACAAAACGGGACGGCAAATGGCGGTACGCATTCCCAAAGAGGCAACGCGGCTGATGGAAGAATTTAAAAACAAGAATCCCGATTCCATCTACTTGTTCCCTATTCTGGACGAACTAAATAAAAAAGACGAACAAGCCAAGAAGAACAGCAGAATGAAAAAGGATAAAGAACTATATCTGGACTATCTGCGGGCACTTCGCAGTTTCAATAAGAAGCTGTCGAAACTGTCTTTACTGTTATTCCCCGATGTAAAGCTGAGCTCCTACACACCGCGCCACACATGGGCCACGCTGGCATTCCACGCCGGGGTAAGTATCGGTATCATCTGCAAGGCACTGGGACATTCCTCTATAAAGGTGACGGAAACTTACCTGAAACCTTTTGAAAATGAAAAGGTGGATGCAGCAAATGATGAACTGATTATCTCTGTTTCAGAATGCAACGAGAAAAAGGAAATAGCGTAAGAAGTGATGTGTAATAGCTTGCCGATCAGGAGAATATTACTTACCAAGTAACGGAGTGTTCATTGCGACAAAATTGGAAATATTCTTTCAATTATCCAAATAAAACTATAAAAATCTGCATTTTTCTATTTAAAATCATCCATTTAGCGACACATAAGCAGAGCAAAGACATATTGCCCCGGCTACTAATTCGAAAAACACACAAAGCCTTTGTCCATTTTTGACCTTTCAAATACGGACTACACTTTTATTTGCTTTTTCTACTAAATTATCGGAATGAAAACGCTTTTTCTCTCCATAAAAGAAATCTATTTCCTGTTACTTGGTAAGTAACGACCGAAGTCTTATCCGTTACTTGGTAAGTAACGGAAAAACCTAAATAAAGTGAGCCTAACATGTTGACTGTTTTTACACAAACTGCTATAGCCGTATTGCATGACATATCATCTGGAGAATACTTGCAATCAGCAAACTTCCGTTTATCGGAGGAAGAATTAAGTGAACTACTCCAAAAGTTGGAATCCAGCGGACTTGTCCGCCGCCTGCCTGAAGTGGAAGAAGGCATCTTGTCCTCTTACGAATTATGCCGTCCCTTGCACGAACTCTCCTTGCTTGATATGATTGAGGCGACAGGTGAACCGATTAATTGTAAACAACCCACTCCCGAATCATTCTATACCCGTCATGGCAGAGTAGCGCAAAAAATGGGTGTCGCCAATCACATGGTACGCTTATTCCTTAATGATATAAAACTTACTGACTGGTAACCCATTTCCCAAAACAATTAATCAATGCATATACCTATACATACAAAAAGGAAACGGTTTGTTCTCTGCTGCGGAATGTTACTCTCTCTCTTGCCTATCCTTCATGCCCAGAACAGACACGCATCAGAAGTTCACAACGGTTCTTCCTTTGTCACAGCTTCAATGGAAAAACGCCCATATCTCGCTCTGAAAACCAACCTGTTGTTTGATGCCGCATTGATGCCAAATATAGAACTTGAAGTCCCTATCGGCAAACGCTGGTCAGTAAACGGCGAATATATCTTCCCATGGTGGCTTATTGACGGTGACAAATATGCCTTGCAAATCCTGATGGGCGGACTGGAAGGCCGTTACTGGCTGGGGAATCGGAAAAATTATGAAATACTTACCGGGCATTTCCTCGGTCTGTATGCCGGCGGCGGCAAATACGACTTGCAATGGAAAAAGAACGGTTACCAAGGAGAATTCTTCATTGCCGCAGGTATCAGCTACGGATGGGCAACACGCATCGCCCGCAACCTGCATTTGGAACTGAATATCGGCATCGGCGTACTCCGTACCGATTATCGCCATTACCATGCCCGCGATAACTACCAAACCCTGATTTGGGAAGAGAACGGCAAATATACCTGGTTCGGACCGACAAAGGCGAAAATATCACTGGTATGGCTACTGAACCGCAAGGCGAAAACAGGGAAAGGAGGCACAAGATGAGACACATACGGTTCATGTTTATTTTTAGACAAAAGAACATAAGAACAAATTTCTCCTTATCTGTTCTTTTGTTCTTATGTCTGTGTTTCTCCAACTGTGAACGCCGCGACCTTACTTACTACAGAACGGCTGAAATCAGCCTTACCGCCGACTGGGGCCAGTCTGGCTTGGAAGGCGAAAGTAGCTATGGCGCTACCGCCATATTCTATCCGGTGGACGGCAGCGAATCCAAAACCGTACTGATGGGCGACCGTACCCGTGCCACCACCCAGTTGCCTGCAGGGCGCTATAATGTGATAATCTTCAACCGTTCGTTTGACGATTTCAGCGCCATTGCTTTTCGCGGAACGGAATCTTTTCATAGCATTGAAGCTTATGCAAAGAAGATAGAAAACCGTGCCGAATCCGAAATTATTGTCAGCTCTCCCGAAAAGTTAGCCGTAGCTGTGATGCAAGGATTTGAGGTAACAGAAAATATGCTGGGCAATAATTACGCGCCTGCTTCTTCCTCCAAACGAGAAGCCGCAGAAGGATATTGTTGTCTTCACTTTGTCCCCCATGAACTGACGCGCACGGTAAAAGTAAAAATAAATGTGGATGGTCTGAACAACGTGAAGGAAGCCACTTGCCGCCTTAGCGGAGTTCCAGTGTCTGTCTTTCTCTCCGACGGGCATTTCAAGGGAGAGTCCGCGACGCAGGAGTTTTCCGTCAGCAATCCTGCTTTTGAGGAAGGTTCTTACTCAAAGGGAACACTGACGGGAGAAATCAGCGTGTTCGGTTTTGATGAAGAAACCGAACACGGCATAGAGATGGACTTCCTGCTGGTGGATGGCAAGACAAAGGTGAAACAAACCTTTAGCGAAGTGCATATCTCAAGTGAGCCGGATAACGAAACAGGTACTATCGTGCTGCATATAGAGGCAAATACGCCTGAACCTCTGCCCGATGTGAAGCCCGAAGGAGGATCGGATTCGGGATTCAATGCAGATGTGGACTCGTGGGGTGGTGACGAGAAAGTGAAATTCCCGCTGTCTTAGGATTAAGAAGCCATAGGCAGTGTCCGACCAGTATAAATATCGGTTTGCAATCGTAAAGTCCATTTTTCCGGCAAATGTATATCGAGATATAGCGAGGCATTTTCCAAGTGATGGTAACCAAACAACATATAAATAATTTATGAATTTAAAAATAGAACAGAAGAATGAAGACAAGTAACATTTTGACAGCGATGGCAGCACTGGCGATAGCAGGCTGTTCGCAGAACGAAATTACGGAAACAAGGCAGGACACGAACCCTGCCGTGGGATTCAGCGTGTACACCGGAGTACCGACGCGCGGGCAGGACGTTTCAACGACAACGATGCAGGGAACATGTGACGCCAGCAATTACGGAGGTTTCGGCATCATGGGATATTATACCGGAAGCAAGAGTTGGGAAGATGCCAAAGGGGATGTAACCCCCACTTTCATGTACAACCAGAAAGTAACTTGGGATGCAACGGCAAAAGCATGGACTTATACCCCGATAAAATACTGGCCCAACGACACGCAGGCCAAGGTATCCTTCTTTACTTATGCCCCTTATGAAGACAGCGCGATTGGTGACCGGGTGGGTATCGTCACCTCAAAAATAACGGACACAGGCACGCCAAAAATCACCTTCACGCTGAAACCTGCCGACAAACTGGACGAAATGATAGACCTGGTAGTGGCAAACGAGAAGGACAAGAGCCAGACAAACGATGCCATCAGCTTCAAATTCGGTCATATCCTTTCCAAGATAGCTTTCAAGGCCAAACTGGGAGCGGACTACGCAGGTCTGGACGGAACAGAAAGTTTCATCTACATCACCCACATGTGGATTGTAGGAGCCACCAAGACCAACTCCCTCTCCATCCTGACTCCGCAACTTGATGCCAATAGCGCCTCCAAATTTTATACCACCGCCACATGGAAAGACCTGCACTGGGGCTATGACGGCGCCGTCATTGCCCAGGAAGACTACAACCTCAACTCGCTGATGAAGATGGAAACCAACAAGATAACTGAGATATGGGACGGTTCGGGCGGTACCACAACGGAAGAAAAACAGGTGGAGGGCATCAAACTTTACACAGCTGAGGGACACAAGGAAGTAGACCTGTTCAAGGATGACCATTTCCTCTACCTGATTCCGGTAGGTGAAACCAGCGCTACCGCTTCTGAAAATAAGGGATGCGGAGAGAACGAAGTCCAAATAGGCTTCCATTATGACATTGTTACCAAGACCACAGACGGTCCGGAAAATGCTCCCAAGTATCTGGTGAGCCATATTGAAAGTAAAGTATCTCTTCCGGAAGGTCACATGAAGAGAAACACGAAGTACACCTACACTTTTACTATCAACCTGAAAGAAATAAAAGTTACAGCAGCCGATGTGGCTGGCTGGGATAATGACGAAGGCAATTTCCCAATGAATTAGGATTCAAATGCGCCGGAAAAGGTAGAATGCCCTTTTCCGGACACTGTAAAAAGCATAATAAAGTAAAAAAACAGCGATCTATGACATGTTGGGAACGGAAAGAAACATTATCTTTGCGAATGAATATAAGAAGAAAGGAATTGATATGGATCATACAATGAAACTGGAAGCCGATAAAATGCGTATAGTCCGCGCCATAGTCAATATAGACAACGAATCTCTATTGAAAAAAGTGAAAGAACAACTGCATGGAGTCTTGAACCTGAATGAAGAAAAAACAGTTCTTCCGGAAAAAGATAGCGATGAATACATCACCAAGGGCATCCGTGAAAGCCTGAAAGAGTATAATAAGGTTAGAAAAGGAAAGACCCAGTCGAGACCTGTGGAGGATTTGTTGAATGAGCTATAGCATTAAGACCATCAAGAGTTTCGATAAAGAGTTCAAACGACTGTCAAAACGATACCGTTCACTGAAAGAAGATTTGATAAACCTTATTGACGAATTGCAAAAAGCCCCCTATCAGGGAGCCGATTTAGGAAATCATATACACAAAGTGAGAATGTCCGTGGCAAGCAAAGGAAAAGGTAAAAGCCACGGTGCACGTATCATCACTTCTACCGCCGCCATTTTCAGTATGGAAGAAGGAGAAATCACTCTTCTTTATATTTATGACAAAGCCGAACAAAGCACCCTTTCTGATGAATTTATAAAGCAGTTAGTAGAGGAATCAAAGCCAAGCGAATAACTTTTCCCTAATTTTTCCGTTCCCTCCATGTCCCGATCCCGCTGGCAACGAAATAAAAGACATGAAAGGAATAAAACTCTTCACCCCACCCCTCGCCTCCCTATTACTTTTGGCAGCCTGTGGAGAAACAGACGATGCGGAACACCGCACCACCCCCATCGGCTTCTCCACCCGTGTGACAGAAACCGGCACCACTCGTGCGGAAGAAATAACCACCGCCAACCTCACCTCAATGGGCATATTGGCCAGTTTCACCGGACAAACCAATTTTGACGGGGCAAATGTCACACCGGGCTTCATGTACAACCAGCCGGTTACAAAAAACGGAACTACATGGACGTACACCCCCCTAAAATACTGGCCCAATAACCCCGAAGACAAAGTGAGTTTCTTTGCCTACGCCCCGTACAATGCCACAGGAGTAACCCTGAGCGGCGCAGACCATACAGGATACCCCTATCTGACTTATGAAGTCCCCGCAGCAGAGGCAAACCAGACAGATCTGCTGGCATCTCTCCCCTTGCTCGATAAAAACGGAGAAAATTTGACCTTCACCATGAAGCATGCCCTCACCAAAGTGAACATCATCGTAAAAGACGGGGAGAGTGACGATACCCCCAAAGTACTGAACAGCTTCACCCTGAAAGCAAAATCGCAAGGCAGACTGACCTACACGACAAACGGGTTCAACTGGAACACGAACGTCTCACCGACCACCACATACACCATCACCCAAAGCAATTTCAACGTAGTGAAAGGAAGCACTACCACCATCGCCACCCTCTACCTTATTCCCGACAAGACGGATGCCACATTCTCTATGGAATACACCGTGCACGGCACTATCGAGACAGGCGGAATCCCCCCCCCTGTGCACACTGTAACCGTTACAGATAAACCCATGCCCGAAGCATCCGAATGGAAGGCCGGCGAAGAAGTGAACTACACCATCACCATTAAAAAGGCAGGGGTGGAGATTGACGCAGACACCGGCAACACGTGGGAGGAAGACACGAACAATCATGCAGACATAAAAACCTATATTGCCGGGGACTTAAAACTAGGAGACTATTATTACAGCGACGGCACATATAGCGATGGAGGATTACGTGCAGTGAATATGACCACCGGGAAATGCCTTCTTGAAAATCCCGTGCCTGATCCGGAATCAGGAAAGACCTGTGTAGGGATTGTATTCTATGCAGGAAAACATCCTACAGACGACTGCACCTACACCACCAAAGACGGAGACAACATGGAAAATTTACAAGGGTATGCCGTTTCGCTGGATAATTTGGGGGAAGTTTTCCAAACTGGAGGATGGATTCTTTTCAGTGGTCCTTCTCAAGCAAAATATGTAGTGGGAACTTCAACCGATCTTAATGACTATAAAGGATATACCAATACACACCTGATTGAAAGCACTGCCATAGAGAGAGGCATTTGGTCAACATCCTATTTCCATCTCCCTTATAAAGTGTTAAACAGTTTTACCCCGTTAGCACCTTCCGCTACCAGTGGATGGTATATGCCTTCGGCAGGACAAGTGCAGGATCTATATAAATATAGAATTGCGCTCCGGTCTAGTCTGACAAAATTAGGCAAGAAGATGACAGGTAGTACCAGTAGCACTTACACTTACTGGACAAGTACTGAAGTAGATGCAAATAATGCTTATAAATTCGATTATTTTAATGGAGATAATGGGCACTTATCTATCTATGGAAAAACCGGTCGTGATGCCACCCGTCCCGTCTTCACCTTTTAATATCCCCAAAAAAAAGAAACAGCTATGGCAAATAAACCAATCATACTACATATCGCTTTCATACTTCTATTATTAAACTCATGCACAAGCGAAACCGAAACACCAGTTTCGCCCAGCACATTGACACTGGAAATAAAAGCAGAAAACTTTCTCCCTACAGATCATTCAACCGCCCGCACCACCGATAAAGGTTATGAAACTTTTTTTCACAAATGGCGACAAATTAGGAATAACAATCGTGAAAGGCGGAAAGATAGTGGACGGAATAAATAACATCCCCTTCACTTACGACATCAACACCCAGCAATGGGCAACCGAAGGCACTCACCCTCTCTACGCCTATGACGACGCTACCTATCTGGTCTACTACCCCTATGATGCAACAATAACCGATGCCGTGAGCGAAGCCGATTTGGCCGGCAAACTAAACAGCTTTATCCCGAATACCGACCAAAGCACACGGGAAAACTTCACCGCCTCCGACCTGATGATAGGCACAGGCACCCTATCCGGCACAGAACTGAAAGTTACCTTGCAACACTGCATGTCCCTCATCGTACTCTGTCCGCAAGGCAACAAATACATAGCGGGAGATTATGAATATCACAGCCTATACACCTCAATCACCTCACTTCAGGCAGGAAATGTCACAGCCGGTTACGAGCCGGGAGATGGGACACTCCGTTTCATTCTTCCTCCGTCAGTAGCTACAGATATAACCCTAGCCTACACCACAGCCGAAAGCAGAACCCCATCCTACACCCTTACCATCACCCCGACAAAAGGGAAATACAGCAAAATCAATCTCACCACAGGCTCCGGAACACTCCCCTATACCATCGCCTTAGGCGACCGCTATCTGGCAAACGGTGCTATTGTTTCCAAAGATGCAACCATGCCCGATAGCTGGAAAAAAAACTGCCTCGGCCTCATTTTCAGCCTCACCCCCAGTGACACCGACCAAGATCATGGCTGGACGCATGGCTATGTGATGGCTGCCAAAGAAGAAAATTTCCCGAACGATATAATAACTAAATGCTGGAGTACTAATTCAAACTACGACGAACCCACCCTCACGAATTACACTGACCCTGCTTCATCAAGTGCCAACAAGGAGGGATATACAGAGACGGAAGCTTTGATCGCATCTTATGCTTCGGATGACCGCTATGGAGTGGTGCAGCAGATATTGTATTACCGCAAGCACAACCCTTGTCCGGACGGTGCGCCCTACAGCCCTTGGTATGTACCCAGTTGTGGGCAATGGTATGATATACTGACAAATCTCGGAGGAATCAATATGGAATCGTATCCAAACTATATGGGAGGATGGGGAGGAATATCCGGTGCACGTACTGCTATAGGAACTAAAATGAATGCGGTTGGAGGTACTTTCAACTTAAACTCGGGTAGTGGTACCAGCCGTGCCTTTCTTCACTGTAGCTCAGAAAGTAGTGCGACACACAATTGGAGTATGCGTTTTGATGGCGGGGGAAATACATTCTTAACCCCATTGGCAAAAGATCTGATAGGCGATGGAAACAAAAATTCTGATTACGGCCGGAAATTCCTTCGCCCCGTACTGGCTTTCTGAGTGCAATAAGAAGCATTGTGCAAATTCGCGCCGGAAATAGAATAGACAACGCATTTTTCACAAAAGCGCACTGAAAACTGAGTCGACAACACAATTTTTCACAAAAATGCATTGAAAATTGAGTCGACATCACAACTTTTCACAAAAATGCACTGGAAACTGAGTCAACAATACATTTTTTCATAATTTTGCCCCGTCAACTCAAAAAGACAACGAAATATTCACTTTTTAAAGAAATAAATATGATAAAAATTAAAGAATTTAATATCGCAAGGCTTCGCACAGAGGAAGACTTCGGTTTTCAAAAGCGCATCGAAGCTGAAACAGCCCTACTCACCGTGGAAGCCGACAAACCTATGATTGATGCTTACAAAGCATCCCTAACCGCCTTTGACGATGCATTGAAAGGCAATGTGAGCAACTCCCAGTCCGCTGCCGTCATCCGTGCCGACGAACTGGCAGATGCCGCATGGAGCGGACTTAACGCGCAAACCAAAGTAATGCTGAACTATCCCAACGAGGCATGCCGCGCCATTGCGACCGAAGCCCACGCACTGATTCAGAAATACGGCAACATTACCTCCATGCCCTACAACGAGGAATATGGCCGTCTGCACAACTTGTTGCAAGACCTCGCCGCCTTGGGCGTAGAAAAGCAGAAGCAAATCTACATTGATGCCTGGGTGAAGGAGCTTCAAAAACGCTATGATGAATTTATGGCAGCCAGTGCTGCCCGTACTGCCGAGGAATCTCTCCGCGTCACCGGCATTGTGAAGCAGGCACGTATGGAGGCTGATCTTGCTTATCGTACACTGGTGACACGTGTCAACGCGCTTGCCCTTATCAATGGGGATGCCGAATATGCGGCTTTTATTGATCATGTGAATGTTGTGATAGATCAGGCACATGCTACGCTGGCGGCACGACAGACGCGTCGTGAGGCTGGGAAAAGGATGATGGGGGAATAACTAGGTTGTAGTGTTATTCAACTGGATATAAAAGAATGGGGGCTGAATTAAAAATTCAGCCCCCATATTCATTAATGAAGCTATATGGGTCAAGTAAGTTTATTATTTGGCTCACGCAATTAACTTCAAAAAATCACCGATAATGGATTTATCAAAGCGGGGATTACAAATCCCCGAATACAGAAATCTGTAGATTTGCACTAAATAACTCAACTCCAAAAATCTTTCATCTTTTTCATTTTATAGTCATAGCCAAGTGCTCTATTGACACGCCTAAATTTATGTATTTCATTCTCCTTCTTTTCTCTTCTCCTATCAAGTTTAACTTTTACATATCCATTGTCACTTCCAAGATCTGGAGACCATTGCTGGCAAGTAGCACAAGCTCGTACTATCTCCCCTTTGTTATAATCAATACCTCCAATCCTACATGGCTTCGTTGCTATAGCTGGATATTGCAATATAGAATCTATTCGACTCCCCTGAGGCATGTTATCTAGAGCATCACTCAAAGAATGAGGTTCTGCACAGGCTCCCATTGGATTACCCGGACTTGGTAGAGTAGCAATCCATCTAGTTTCAAAATGCATTCCAATCTTTTTATTTACACTATCAGTATCTGAACCATCATTTTGTCCAAAGCCTAAATATTGACTACCGTTACTGATATTTATTAATGTGGTAGCATTTAATTCTCCTTTACATTGGATTATGCTCTTCAAATCTTTCTGAAATGAAGTAAAATAACGATTGTCAATAAATTTGTAGTTACAATTTTTAAATTGACAAGTGCTCGTTTCTCTTTTTTTCTTTTATTGAATATTTTCTCATAAAAAAATAAGCTTAAGGTTCTTTTGTACATCCTCCGACTAGAACTATTGTAAGATCATTAACTTATCTCCCCAATTTGCAATACGCCTCCCTCAGTTTCTCATCATACCGATTCTCAGCATAGCACACCCCATTATAGCATTTAGCAAATGTAGCCCAATCCTTATTCTTCAAAGCCTCATGCATCTGCCTAGACTGCCTAATGAAACGCCCCGCAAGCAACAACTGATTAAACTCACTCTTCACCATCGCATTTACAAAACTCTCCACACTCCTTTCCCCACAGGCAGCATGATTAAATCCCATCAACTGGAACATTCCCCAACTGGCAGAAGCATCGGCAGCCTCCTTATGAATTTTACGCGCCTGCTCCAAACGCTCATACTCGCGAATGCCACCTAGATAACAACCCTTCTTCCACTTCGGATAAAGAATATTCTCATTCCCTTTCTGATGGCTCTCCGGATTGATGCCTCGCTTTTTCAATTGTCCCCAAAAGATATGTCCTTCGAACAAAATAGCCGGTTTCCCCGGAGCAAAAAAACCACCCTTGCCCCCCATTTCCACTTGCTGAACAGCCTTCAATGCAGCAATCTCCACATCAAGCAAATCAGCTACCAATGCAAAATCGGCTTCCGACAAACGCTCACCGGAAGTATAACCCGCCGTGAACAGGGTTTCCCAACTTTTGTATCCTACAATGCCATCGGCATCCAGCCCGTTTGCCTTCTGAAAAGCAATGACTGACGACTTGGTAGCCTCATCAAATATTCCATTCATCGGAGCACTCAGCCCCTGACGTTGTAACAACTCCTGAAGTGACTGCACTTCCTTTCCCGAATCTCTTAATTTCAGTGTTTCCATAAATTCTTTTTTTATTCTGTTAATTGATATCTTATCTCCTTTACAAGCGGCATGATTCCTGCCACTTGTATCTTTAACACGGCAACAGTCCCGTCTCTGCGGAAACCCACATTATCGGTCAATATCAACCGACCGTAATCCTGAGGCAATGTTACTGTGTAATAATAGTGTCCGGCACCATAGCGATAAGTAAGTTGCTTTTGGTCGCTCATACTTATAAAGTGCCTGTAAGCATCAACAAAACTGCCGACCGCAACCACCCGGATATCCGGATGCCTGCCGCTATAGATTTTCAATGATCCGTCCAGAACCTTACAGCGTATTCTTTCTAAAAAAGTTACATCAGGAAGAGGAACGGCATTCCCGGTCTTCCATCGAAACATTCTTTTGAAGAAATTCCTGATTCTTCCTATCCAACTTCCCGACATAACCTCCAACCCTATTTATTAAACTTACTTTTCTCTTCCAGATTCTTCTGAGCTTGCTGCACCTTGCGCAATGCTTCAAAAGCCGGGCGCGACTTCGTGTGATCTATGTTCAACCTCAGGTGGCAACCGGGACATGTCAATCCCTGTTCCGTCAACAATTGATAGATAGTGGTCTCAATAAATGTACCACACTGCGGACATCTCAATCCGGTCTTCTGCTCGCGGGCGTGCTCGTCAACTTTGCTCATTTCTGCTTCCTTTTTTAAGATTCTGTAATTTAAATTTCTACAGCATCGGCATCTTCTACCTGCACATTACCGGCTGCCAGATGAAGCAAGTTGGACAGTCCCGCAGGGACATCCGCCTGTCTTACCTGGCTGCTGCTTGTTTTTATACTTTTTTCTTCCATAGTGGGTCAGCGTTTATTTCATTACGAAATCTTCTACAGATTCATCATCATCCAGTTGGGAAATGGATTTCAATTTCTTGAAATCCGCATTTTTAGCCAGTCTCTCCACCAATCCGGTAATCGGTTGGAATAAAGCGTGGCTCATACCTGTAGTATTACTGATTTATACACTCTTCTACAGTTTTGTAGAATTTAAAAAACTTGTCGAAACCAGTCATAGCCATCACTTCCCGAATATCATCGGAAACCCCGATTATATCCAGACGCCCCTCTTTAGCCTTTACCAGCTTATAAGAATACAGCATAACACGTAATCCTGCACTGGAAACATACACGCAATGACTTAGATCTAATGCTATATTTTTGTTTTCCGCAATCAAAGCAACAATTGCCTGTTGCTGTTCTGCACTAGTAGAAGTGTCTAATACTTCACTTACTTCATAAATTCTCACTTGATCCATAATTTATTTTAATCAGCTAATCTATTTCCCGGTCATCATATTTATAAAATTCTTATTATATAAGAACAATGGCCACGTCTCAAATAAATGAAGCGTGACCATTAAAGACTATTCCTTATCCAGCAAACAGTTCACCACATCCTTCTCCCGTTCCTTAGGTAGCACTATCAAACTAACCACCGCACCATCTTTCAAAGTTGCCTCCACAGTAGTCTTTCCTGTGACGTGCAGTTTGAAATGTACATCCCAACTTTTTGGCCATGCCGGGAACAATAGAATCTTTCCATTAGCTTCCTGCAACAGCATCTCCTGCATACCTATCATTCCGCTTCCACCCCAATTATGATCGGGAGTCCAGTCATAGCCCGGTCCCCAAAAGGCGGGGAAGTGATGGGGGCCGTTTGCCATTTTCTGCAAAGTAAGCCGGGCAGCTTCGTCCGTCATACCCAGGCAGGCAGCCCAGATATTATCTTGTTTCCAACCGATATGTGAACGGAATTTCTGTGCATCAGAGTCATATAGATAAGTGTTGCGGGCTGTTTCCAAGTCCTCCTTTCCTACACCGTAGATGCGCCAGGGAAATACGGGATAAAGCTGTGGCGTTTCTATATTATTCACACGTTCCCATACCTGTGCCGAGGCAATCATCTCTTTGCCATCTATCATGCGCAAAGGAATCTCGGGGATACGAGCCAGCATATCCGGTTTACGCCCATACGTTTGCAATACAGTGCGAAGGGCGACAATGGTAGAGGATGGATTGTATGCCATTTTGTAAGTCTCGCAGGCAGAGCCGGGGTATATAACCAATTTGCCGTTGCCATCCAGATCCTTACGGCCGCGTTGTGATGCTAGCTGACGATAATGTTCATCAAAGAAATTCAATGTACTTTCAATCAGAGGTATGTATCGGCTGATATCCAAACTATCATAACGAACTGTTTCCAGTATCATTTGGCAAAATTCCAGTGCAGTATCCCATTCATATTCCAGCCAGGCATTATATTCCAACCCCTTGTCGAAGTTTGCAGGGCGTTTAAAGCCATATTCCGCCGGATTGGACAGACCGGAGTTTTCCATTTGTTCTGTAAAGCAAGCACCGGAATGTCCCCAATAGGTACGAGTACGCGCCTCGGCAGTAGGCAACAATCGTTGATAGAAATCGAATTGCGGTTTCATCAGGTCAAAGTCACCGCTTTTCAGCATCGGCCAATAAACCAGACGTTGGTTTTGGGCAGTCATCGTTCCCCCTCCCCATTTGCGGAAGTCGGGAGTAAATTCTATCTTCTGATCCACATAGACAGGATCGAAAGTAAACAGTCCTCCATTGAATTTTGTAGGCCACTGGCTATGGGCATTGCATCCCAGCATATAGCGGAACAGGGTATAGTTACGGATAGCATCTCCTGCTTCCCCCTCGCCCTCAATATAACTGCGCTACCAAAATTCATTTCACCAACGGCGAGTGGCTTGCTTGTCTTTCGCCAGGTTAATTTCTTTTTCCGTACGCGCCAAGGTCGTTTCCCAAGCGGAAACCGTGGCTTGTTCCGCATTCAGTACGATACGTGCCGATTGTTTGTAAGTAGGCTTCTTGCTTTTGTATATCCATGCCATATATTCAGTACCGGCATAATGTCCCCGGCGTGTACCGGTAAACAGCAGATTGTCGCTGGACAAACGACCGCCGAATATCAAGTTTTTAATAGGATTGTAAAGCTCATCTTTTACGCCGTTCATTCCCTGCTGGTCCACCGCTACATCAAAGACAGTCTGACTGGGGTTCTGATGGAAAAAAGTTAAGGCTTCTTCACCTACCCGGATAGAGTCACGAGTGGTCATCAAACCTTTAGGGATAGCCCATTTGTAAGAGCATTGCTGCCCTTCCCCACTAACCACGGGACGGTCTTCGTATCGCCAACTTTCATAGTTGATACGCATGGAAGTCAATTCCTTTGTTTCTACTTCTATATGCACCACAGGGCGAAATACATCTGCCCAAATGATAACCGTGGCATTGTTGCTACTAATGTTGACATATCCGTCATTCAAGTGCAAAGTCTGGCGAAAGGAAGACATTCCTGCAAAAGGATTCGGAGTAAGACGGACACGGAAACGCCCTTGTTTCAGCAAACAATTATTCTCGTCAAACGAACCGCTGCGACTGAGGTAGAAAAGCACATCATCATTTTCCACCCACACATTCATACCAATATCACCGCCTCCGCAAGGCATGGATTCCGAAGCATTCCGGCTCTGGGTTTCCCAAACCAAATTGGCAGGCTGTCCCCATAAGGACTGCCCGCCAATGAATACCATTAATAGAAACAAAAAAAGATTCTTCATATTCTCGTATTTTTTACCAATCATCAGAACGGAAAGACGAAACCGGCAGGTCTTCACCATACAAGTCTCCCTCCACATAATTCTGGAAGCCATAACGAACCGCTACCGGATGGGGCACTTCTTCGCTTTTCACGTGTACCTTACTTCTTTCAATCCATGCTTTGGCGGGGTGGAAAATACGATCCTTGCCTGCTACCTGAAAGTTCTGCGATTCAAAACGGTCTTTGCAGTTTACCCACATCGGGGCGCGTTCAAAACTGACAATTACCATGTCATTCTTCACTTCCATTCCGGCATAATAGGGACTCTCGGCTGTAACTCCCTTCATTCCGTAGGTCTTTACCAGAGCCAAGCGTGCCAAGCGTTCTCCCGCCACACGCTTCTTGCCCGGATGAATCCCTGCTTTCATTCCTGCGTCCAACAATACAGCCATACCGCTATTTCCAACCCGGTGTTCTACCATAGCTTGTTGCTCGCGAAGATAAGCAGAATTTATCACATTCTTGCCAGGTTCGGTAATAATTCCATAGTCGTAGGGTGCAATTTGGCAATAATAGAAGGGAAAATCACCTTGTTGCCAATCTTTACGCCAGCCACGGATCAGTGCCGTGAACATATCGGCATAGGTATGGGCGCGGTTATAGTTGTCTTCTCCCTGATACCAGATAACACCACGCATCGTCAGCCCGATGAGGGGATGGAGCATACCGTTATAAAGCACGGTGGGAGTACGATTCTTTGATTTTATATCAGCTTCCGATTGAGGGATCTTGGCATCGGGGAATGCTTTCAACCAGTCGGAATGCATCCAGGCTTCACAGGCTGAACCTCCCCAGGCTGCTACAATAAGGCCGACGGGGATATTTAGTTGCTGTTGCATCATGCGTCCGAAGTAATAGGCAGTGGCACTGAAATCGCGCACGGCAACAGGAGATGCTTCTTGCCAAGTACCCGTAACATCTGTTTGAGGAGTAAAGGAAGAAGTGCGTTTCACTGTAAACAGACGCAGTTGCGGGTTACGGCTGTTCATCACGTCTGTATTGGCATTCTCCACAGGTTGGTTCTTGAAACCTTTCATGGGCATTTCCATATTGCTTTGACCGGAGCAGAGCCATAGTTCACCAATCAGAATATCACGGATCTCAGTCTGCTTGCCATCATTGAAAGTGATGGCGTATGGACCTCCGGCAGAGGGGGTGGACAACGAAAGTTTCCAATTTCCTTTTGCATCGGAAGTCGTAGTATGAAGCCGGTTATCCCAGCTTGCCGTGATTTTTACCGGAGTGTTCGGAGTGGCTGTTCCCCATAAATTGGCACGGGTTTGTTGTTGCATTACCATGCCGTCCGAGAAGAAAGCAGGCAGCTTTACCTCGGCATTTGCCGCTGCCCAAGTCAGTAAGACAAGGGCAACAGTAAGAATTGATTTCTTATTTTTCATTGTATTTTTACTTTAATCTGTATACTTCCATCGGGCCTAACCATCCGGCAGGCAACAGTTCGTCACCCGGCAAACGGAATTTGGCATTGGTCCATATTCCCTCGAAAGGCGCTTTATCCTGATCGGCTCCGCGGAGTGTGTTTGCCCACGTATTTACTACATCTACTTCTATCACGTTGCTTCCGTTGCGAAGGGCATCGGTTATATCCACCTCGTATGGCGCTGTCCATGCCGTGCCACAAGTAATGCTGTTGACACGCACGGTAGCCACATTTGCCACCTTGCCCAAACGAAGAATGATCCTTCCCTCCTTCTCATTTTTCCATCTGAACACACCTTTATATATAGCGTGACCGGAATAATAACGGATTTTCTCGTCTTCTTCCTGACTCCAATCGAACAAGAGAGGACGGGTTACTGACTTACGAACAGAAGGGAAAGTAACTGTCCATTCGCTGACAGACAAAGCAACCGGTTCCCGTTCCGTTTGCTCCAAAGGTGCTTCGGAGGCTTCCTTGGGGAACACTACGAAAATAGAACCTTGGGCGGGCAGAGACAAGGTGACTTCCGTTCTCCCTTCCGCTTCCTTCCATTGTGCCAGACGGGCAATGCTTCCCGTTACAGCATCCCAAAGCTGGGGAGTACGGCCATTGACACGAAATGAGGCGGTAATGGTGCGCAGGCTGTCTGCCTGATTGGCTACAAAATAAATCTCGTATTCTTCTCCGCTACGATGAGTATATGCCACATCGGCAGGAAGGACTACATCGCGTTCCAATCCGAAGGCAGAGAAATCATCTGCGGTATATGGCAACTGCGGAATAACCACACCGGCTGCACGAAGCTCATCCACTTTTGCCTGTGCCTCGGCAGAGAGTGGCAGGTTATCGGGATTCATGGGACGCGCCCCGGGGAGTACCAATACCTTATAAGAAGCCCCTCCGGGCAATACCATTCTGCCGTTTTCCGCCTTTGCCAAACGCAGCAAGGCATCTTTATTAAAGGAATCGTATGCATAACCACGCATCGGATTCACCCAATCCTCGGGATCGGCCATATTTGCCGAATGAGTGACGCCAACGGGACGTACACGGGTAGGTTGACCTACATTTGCCAATCTTACGCGTTCGCTTTCCACTCGCTCAGCTCCATAGATGCCGGGGAGCATGGATACCAAACGCTCCGGCAGAATAGCGCGGCGAGGCATTTCTTCGCCGGTAAAGACAGCGATGTCTGCCACGGGGTGACCGTATTGCAGCAAAGTCTGGCAACGGGTGATGTAATTGACAAATGCTTTTCCTTCCTCCCACCAAGTCTGGTCGCGCTGGAAGAATAGGCCGATACCATCCAGCGTCATGCCGGGGCGGCGATCCATCCACGGATTGTGGGTGTAGACATGGAAAAACAGTTTGTTGATGCCCAACGCATAATTACGATCCAGCAAAGGTTTCAGCATGGCAGGGTCTTCATCCCATACGCCGCGTATTTCGGTAAAGCCTTCTGCCTGTATGATGTTCTTTC
>Ga0192241_10450_pt1 | contig 19741 bp, 18 predicted proteins | sample Koala_Koa27_I3_FD_131239 | JGI IMG/M metagenome (GOLD analysis project Ga0192241, IMG submission 131239) | Enriched cells from koala feces incubated with labeled cellulose particles, San Francisco Zoo, California, United States - Koala_Koa2-7_I3 ... | reverse complement strand
CGGATACCCAAAAGACCGCCTTCGACGAATGGCTGCAGGACAATTATGTGAATCCGTACAACATCCGTTATGTGTACCGCATGGAGGATATCGAAACCGATTTCGCGTACAACGTAATACCGGCCGATGTTCAGAAATCCAAGCAAATGGCCATTCTGCTCAAGCACCTGTGGCTGGAACCTTACGAAGAGGTGGCCAACGATAAAGTGCACTTTATCCGCTCCACCGCGCCGAAATTGTTCCACCTGATCGGTTCGGCGGAACACAACGCCAATAACGGAACGATCCGCCTGGGAGTCGCCGAAGGCGGGATGAAAATCACGATTACCGAAGTAAACAGCCTGGACCCGGAAAACTTTACGGACCAGACCTTTTTCGGTACCGTGCACCACGAGTTCGGCCATATCCTGAACCAGACGAAAAATTATCCGGAGGAATTCAACCTCATTTCGGTGGAGGATTACGCTCCGACCACCTGGCAGGAATGGGACCGCACAGACGGTACCAAGACCATCGACGACGCCTATAAACTCGGTTTTGTTACGGCTTACGCCGGAAAAATCTACTCGGAAGACTTCGTGGAAGTCCTCTCCCGCTACATCATCTGGCCGCGCGAGCGTTGGAATGACGTTCTGACCCGTGCCGCTGCCGGCGGAGCCGACGGAGCGGATAAAATCGAGCAGAAACTGGAAATCGTTAAAAATTACATGAAATCCTCCTGGGGCGTGGATATCGATGAACTGCACACGGTCGTACAACGCCGGGCCAACGAAATTCGGTTTATCGACTTTGACAACATGGACTTTTAATACGCGAAGAAGATGAAAAAATACCTGATATTATACCTGATATTTTCCGTCTCGCTGGGTTCCTGCGTGCAGGATGTGGACGATGTTTTTGACAAATCGCCTTCTGAGCGTATCGAAGAAGCGATGAAATATTACGACAACCTCCTTCTGAGCGCTAATAACGGTTGGATCGTGGAATACTACCCGGAAGCAACACAGAAATACGGAGGATTCGTCCTGTATTTTAAATTCGAAGCGAACGACAAAGTCACCGTAGGCTCTGAGCTGGCCGGAACAGAAACCGAAGAAAGCGTCTATTCGATCAAAGCGGACATGGGGCCGACCTTAAACTTCGATTCGTACAACAGCATTCTGAATTACTTCTCCGATCCGGCGCTTAATGTAGGCGGCGGTACCGGATTGGGCTACGAAGGAGACTATGAATTCATATTGGAAGAGGGTGTGGCTTCGGAAATCATCCTTCGCGGTAAAAAAACGAGTAATACCATTCGGATGACCCCGCTTGCGGATGGAACTACCTGGGAACAGTACGTGGAAGAGATTCAGCTAATGAGTACGAACGGCGTATCTACCCAATACACGCTGACCATCGAAGAAGAATATTATCCGATCAGCGCCTCCGGCAGGGTATTTACCATTACGGACGATACCCAGCGGACAGTAAACGCTCCTTTTATCTTTGCTCCTGTAGGCTTAAAATTTTACGAACCGGTGATGATCAAAGGGAATCTTCTTCAGAATTTCGTCTTTGACCCCTCATCGGAATAATATACCTCGGCCGAAGGTAACGCGGTGATTAAACTGGTCTTCCCGGAACTCAACGAAATATTTATAAACACCCGGACACAGTGGTTTATCGGTCAAATGTCGGCATCCGTATCCAGCGCTTTCCAGACGGCTGCTGCGGGGGTTCGGGCCGGAGAGGGAGAAACCCTGCAAGGCGGGTATATCGGCTACAGCCACACGGCTTCCAATGATTCCGAAGGTACGGCCATCGCTTTGGCCAGTCATGACGGAGCAACCCAATGGTGGGCGATCTATCGGGTGGATTTCAGTGCGGTTGCCGGAACTACGGACCGGGTGGATTTCTCCTTCAGCCATAATGCCTTAAACGGGGATTATTACGGATCGTATTTCCGACCGTTGGTGGACCTGATCGTTAGCCGTGCACCGTACCACCTGCAAGCGGATAATAAAAAGCAACCATCGGTATTTACATTGACCAGTGAGGCCGATCCGAATTTCTGGTTCGAGGCCGAATTGTAATCTAAATCATTTCGTATATGAAAAAAATTATATATCTATTCAGTGTGACGGTAAGCCTGTTCGCTTTTTGCGCCTGCGACGATTACGATTTTAAGGAAAAAGTACAGACCCTGTATGTCGTGGAATCTCACCTGAATTTCACGGCATCGGCCGGGACCGGCACCATCGTAACCCAATCGGAAAAAGGAGGAATTACCGCTCAATCAAATATGGACTGGTGTACGGTTGCCGTATCCGGAATGACCGTCAATGTCTCGGTAACCGCCAATCCGGATTTCATTAACCGCACCGCGCTGATTACCATCACCTCCGGGGATGAATCGACCGTGGTTCCCGTCACGCAGGCGTCCACACTGTTTATCCTGGAAGGCTTCGATTCCAACGTACCCTGGGACGGAATCTCTGCCGAGTTGAACGTGCAGTCCGATTTACCGGTTGCAGTAAGCGCCGATCAACACTGGATCACCGCGCGAATTACGGACAACGTATTGTCTGTCACCGTGCAGGCGAACGAAGGAAACACGACCCGCAACGGAGTGATAGCAGTAACTTCCGGAGACCTGACCCAGGAAATTCCGATCCGGCAGGCCCGTTTTGAAATGTATGCCATGCTGTTGGGCGACTGGACGCTAAGATGCAAAAGCACATCCGGAGCCGATATCGCGGTCACCCTCACTTTCACGCAACGCGTAGCCGAAACGGCATACAATGTTTCCGGTTTCTTCCCGCAGGCCACCGTTACAGCGACATTCGATAACTCCACCGGAACATTGACTTTTACGGGAGGTCAATATATCGGTATCAACGGAAGTTATGATGTATATTTCATCGGCCGATCGGATACCAATACGGTGACGACCGGTGCGGTCGTGTACCAAGGCAACTGGAATCAGGACCGGGTGAAGCCGGAATATACCTTCTCCGATATCGGAAGTTGGCCGGGATATACCGTATCGGGTTTCGTGTGCGCCGGATTCAGCGGAGGAAATTATGTCGGAACGTTTACCGATTACACCTACGTAGGAGAATGGACGCTCACCAGGAATTAATATCCGATTATCCTGAACAGGAAATCGAACCCCTTCACCTGATTCGAAGGACCGGAGTTCTCCGGTCCTTCGTTTTTTAAGTAATATTCCCGTACCTTTGTTTGCAAAGGCTGAAAGTTATGCATAACCACCCAGGAAAATCCCCGTCGGCGATGGCGGAACTGTTCGGCAGGAACTCCCACGAGGATGCGGGATTTTTTGTCGCACGCCGGTTGGACATGCAGGGAATGAAAATCACGGAACCCTGGCCGGTTATCCATTCCCGGATACACTGTTATTTCTATCTTACCGGCGGTGAGGCGCTGATGCAGATCGGAGACGAATTGTGCCTGTTCCAATCCGGGGAATATGCTTCGATCCCTGCCGGGCAGATTTTTTCGGTACGGTATTTTGACAGCTGCACCGGATACATGGGCGGTTTTAGTACCGGTTTTGTGAGCGACAACGGATTAAATCCGGTACAACAATTCGGCTCACTCCGGCGTTGGGGCCAGCACAAAGTCTTCTTTGAAGAAAAAACACAGCCCTACATCCGCACTATTTTCGAAAGGTTGTGCACGAAGTACGAATCGGGCGAAAGTCAGAAAATCATTAAAGCCTGTCTGATCCTGCTGCTTACGGAGGTGGAAGAGGCCTCCGGGACCGCCGCTCAACCGCTCAGCACGGAAAACAGACACTGCAACCAATTCATTGAATCCGTTTTTGCCCGATGCGATCTGCGTATACCGGTTGCCGATTATGCGGCAGAACTTGGTATTTCACAGGATTACCTGCAGAAGGTGGTCAAGCGCATCACCGGCCGATCTCCGACCTCCTGGATTCACGAAGCGGTGATTCTGGAGGCCAAAGCGTGGCTGCTGAGTACGGATACACCGGTGGGCGACATTTCGGCCCGCGTCGGAGTGGAAGACCCCGCCTACTTCTCCCGGCTTTTCAAAAAACATACCGGGTCCACCCCCTTGGAGTACCGCAAGCGGAATTCATCGTCCAATAAGAATCCTTTTTAGTCCTACAATCGACCGGACGGGGGAAGTACCTTTGCACAGTAATTTTAACTGCCAATGAACGCACTGAATACGCTGTTGACCGTCTTCCCCTTATGGGTGAATCCTATGACCGAACCGATCGACACGCTGAATTTATACGAGATCACTCCGGTTACGGTTTCCGCCGCAATCAAGCATAACGGTATTTTCACGGACGAGGCGATGTCCGTATCCACATTCCGCAACGATCAGTTGGAAAGCCTGCGGATCGATGAACCGAAAGCCCTGTCGTTGACCGTACCCAATTTTATCCAGGCCGACTACGGCTCGAAAATGACCAGTTCGATGTATATCCGCGGCATCGGCGCGCGAATGGAACAACCGGCCATCGGTCTGTACCTGGACAACATACCGATCCTCAACAAGAACAGCTACGACCAGGATCTGTACGACATCGGCCAGATTTATGTCCTGCGCGGTCCCCAGGGAACGCTTTACGGACGCAACACCATTGGCGGGGTGATCGATATCCACACCTTATCCCCGCTCTACTATCAGGGAACCCGTCTGCGGGCCGGATACGGCAACGGCAACTCTTCGGAGTTTACCGTCTCGACGTACCAGAAACCAACGGAAGATCTCGGTCTATCCTTCAGCTGGAACCACCGCTACAGCGACGGTTTTTTCACTAACGAATACAATGGAAATTCGGCGGATCGCATCCTGAGCGAAAGCGGCCGGATACGGGTTGTTTACCGGCTAAATCCGTCGTGGACGCTTGAAAATACGCTGCTGTCGGGCTATATCAAACAAAAAGGCTTTGCCTATGGGCTATACGACGATCAAACCGGCACGGTTTCCCCAATCGACCACAACGATCCCTGTACTTACGAGCGGTTCAACCTGACGGACGTGATCACGTTCCGCCACCAGCGCGCGGGCTGGGATTTTTCCTCGACCACGAGCTACCAGTATACCGACGATGAAATGGTCATGGATCAGGATTTCCGTCCGGTATCGATATTTACCCTCCGTCAGGCCCAAAAAGAACATGCCGCAACCCAGGAATTTGTCCTGCGCACCGATACCGACGCGCCGTGGCAATGGACCACCGGTGTTTTCGGATTCTACAAACACAACCGGATGGAGGCTCCGGTGACTTTTAAACGCGACGGTATCGACCAGTTGATCCTGGCCAATGCCAATGCAGGCATCGCTTCGGGTATGCCCGGCATGAACGCCAGCCTGCTGATCCAGGAGAACAGTTTCCCGATCGAAAGCCATTTTAAACTCCCGGTGTGGGGAGCCTCCGTCTATCACCAATCCGCTTACCGGATGGATCGGTGGAAGTTTACGGCAGGTATCCGGGCAGATTACGAGCATACGGCGATCGACTTTACCAACAATGCCACAATCCATTACCGGTTCAATCCGACCATGCCCGATTACAAAAAATTGCCGGTGGTGCTGAGCGGGGAAAATAAAAAATCATTTTTCGAGGTGATGCCCCGTCTTTCGGCCGCGTACCACATCAATTCGGGGATTCTCTATGGTTCCGTCTCACGGGGTTATAAATCGGGAGGGTATAATACGCAGATTTTTTCCGATATCCTTCAGAACCAGATGATGATCGATCTATTCGCCGATCTGGGTATGGAACTGGAAGGTCTGGGAAAGATGCCTTACGAGCCGTCGGAAGCCATCTCCTACAGTCCGGAATACAGTTGGAACTACGAAGCGGGGGCCCACCTCAGCTTCCTGGAGGGGCGCCTCAGCCTCGACGCCGCCCTGTTTTACATCGATCTGCGCGATCAGCAGCTGACAACGTTTCCTCCCGGCCAGACAACCGGTCGGATGATGGCTAATGCCGGGCATTCCCGCAGCTACGGAGCGGAACTCACAGCGGGCTACCGCCGCGGACGGTTCCACCTGAACGGCGCTTATGGATATACGAATGCCAAATTCATGGATTATGTGTTTGCCGGGGAAGACGGGCCGGTGGATTGCGCGGGTTTATACATTCCCTACATTCCACAACATACTGTCTCGGCCATGGGCCAATACTGTCAGCCGTTACCCGGCTGGTTCGACGATCTGACGTTCGATGTTTCCTGGCAGGGAACAGGCCGTATTCACTGGAATGAAACGAATACCGCCCGGCAGCCTTTCTACGGACAACTCAACGGCTCCCTCGCCCTGAACCGAAAGGATTTCTCCGTCCGCCTGTGGGGAAAGAACCTCACCGAGACGGATTTCAATACCTTTTATTTCCGTTCGCTCCGCCATTCGTTCGTTCAGCGGGGTAAACCCCTTCAATTTGGAATTTCAGTACAGGTTAAATTATAAATCAAAAAAAAATGAAGAAAATTGCATTTTTCGCGGCCGCGGTCCTGATGCTGTCGCTGACCGCCTGCAGCAGCGATAAAGACGGTTTCGACGAAACGGATGAGGAGGAGGACAATCAGGAATGGCCGATGGATACCTACCGAGGCACATTGATCGTAGACCAGAACGACGGAACGGTATATACCCAGAAAAATGTTGTTCTACACGTTACCATGCAGCAGGGAAGCGTAGAGATTGAAATGAAAAACGTCGGTTTTTCCGACCGGATGCCGGTCAAACTGGATATGACGATCCAGGACGTTACGGCTAAAGAGAACGACGGAGTTTTCGATATCAGCGGCGACGGACTTATTCCGTATGCCCTGGGCGGGGAATTCGAGGAGTACACCATTACGGCGATGCAGGGTGAACTGTGCGAAAGAAGGATCGACTTTCAGATGATGTGCGGACCGTATCCGCTTGCATTCACCGGTATCCATGAGGATCTGCCGGTCAAGACTGAAATCAGTTACATGGGAACACTCCGGGTGGACCAGAATGACGGAACGGTTTATACGCAAGAAGATGTTAGGATAGAAGTGAGCCTCGATTCCCAGGCGGACCAGGCGGATATCCTGATGAACGGGGTTTCCTTCTCCGATCGAATGCCGATCAAACTCAATATGACCATTCCCGGTCTTTCGGCTCCCGCGGCGTACGGCGGGTATCGGCTGACGGGAGAAAATATTATCCCGCATGCGTTAGGAGGTGAGTATGAGATGTATACCATTACCGGCTTTACCGGAAACATTTCCGAGTTGAAGGAAGCCGGCATTCAATTTGAGATGATGTGCGGAACATATCCGACTTCATTCACCGGCAAGCGGATCGACAAATAGCCGCGACAAGGAAATATTTTTGCCGCCCCGGACCACACCGACCGTATGAGGAGGCCAAAAGGAGCTGTTCGTTTCCGGACAGCTCCTTTTATGCGTTTGATTTCCGGAGTACCCCCGGCCGATTAAAAAGTATACAAGAAACTGAGGTAGCCGTACCGACCGAGGTAAGAAGAAATACTGGTAGGAGGTAATCATCGCTCATCGTGGTAACGATGCTGGAGGTCCGGTTGAAGATATCCACCACCCCGGCGGAAAGCGAGATTGGGTTTTCCCGGCCGAACTTCCGACCGGCCGCCGCGTTGGCCATGATATTATTCTGTGTAGGTCCCGCTGATCAGGGTCACATTAGCACCGAACAGGGGCATGCCATCGGACTTATCGGCCACGTAAATATTATTATCCGTCATCATCCGGTACTGGGCACAGAGCAGGGAAGTACCTAAAAAATGGCCAACAGTAGCAAAAGGGTTCTCATAGGCATATACAAAGTCAGCTAAATATAAAGTTTTGTCCTTTCAGTTCCAAATAACCAGGCACAAAGCCGTCTTTTTGGACAGCCGTGTTCCCGGAGTACGAAGCCTTTCGGGGATAAAGCATAAAAAAGGCGGCCTGTCTGACCGCCCCAAAACGATATATTTGTATGTTAAAAGAGGAATCCGATCTTGAATCCAAGGGTGAAGGTAACGGCTACATCGTCCGTTCCCCCTATAAAATTATAATTCCACACGGCATCGTGTTCGTTACTGCCCACAGCCAGGCCGATACCGGTAAACAGGTCCAGCAAAAGGGAATTCTGAAATACCCATTGTTTACCGCCCACTATACCGAAATTCAGCAGGCTTACTTTTGCCCGGTCAGTTCGATACCAAGCCTCACAGGAACCGTCCGTATCGCATAACTGGTGATAGGTATCCGAATCATATTTGTAGTTCACATAAGTGATCTCCGGTTTAAAGTAACTCCCCTTCATCAGGTGGGCATACCGATACTTTTTCTGATAATGCTCCGGACGGGACATGAATTTGTATCCGGCTTTCAGGATTATACCGCCGGCGTTTTCATGCGGTTTAGCCAATCCGAGGCCAATCACCCCTAAGCCGAATTCCATGGACTGACCGGCTTTTATCCCACGTTCGTAAAAAAGCGTCGTCGCGTCGTATGTGGGTGAAAGAAAACTTAATTTGAGGGCATTGCGCCGGTCCTGGGAAACATCCGGCACTTCATTATAAACGATCTCCTTCCCATCGCCGAACACAATCCGGGTGATATACTCGGTGGGAATAACGAAAAGGACATCTTCACGGGTATCTTGTCGTGAATAACGCACATGCGTCTCCCCCACTTCGATGATCCGGCATTCGATGGTCTGGACGGGATTAATGCGGTAAATCAGATCCTGTGCCCGCAACAGGCCGCCGGCAAGGATACACGCCAGCAGGAATAGTAGAATTCTTAGTTTCTTCATAAGCTATCGTTCGGTTTTTGTGTTTTCGGGATAGATGGTTGAAGAAACCGTTTCGTTGCATCAACGATCGAATTCTATTGGTTTTCCGCGAAATTCAGTATTCACCCGACCATTTTCATACACGATTTCCCCGCCGATGAAAGTATGGGTAATTTGGGTGGTAAACGATTCTCCCTCGAAAGGCGACCAGCCGCACTTATAAATGATATTGGGTGTTTCCACCTCCCAGCGGGACGCAGTGTCAACAAGCACCAGGTCGGCAAAGTAACCGGGACGGATAAACCCCCGGTCTTTCACCCGGTAGCGCACGGCCGGAGCATGGCACATTTTATCTACGATATGGGACAAGGTCACCTCCCCGCGCTTATACAATTCCAGCATCGCAACCAGTGAATGCTGTACCAACGGACCACCGGACGGGCATTCCAGATAGGGCCGGAGTTTTTCTTCGAGCGTGTGAGGAGCGTGGTCCGTAGCGACGACATCGACCGTTCCCATTTCGATCCCCTTAAGCAGTGCCGCCCGGTCGTCTTCGGTTTTGATCGCCGGGTTCCATTTGATGAAATTGCCCTTGCGCCGGTAATCCCGGTCGCTGAACCAGAGGTGGTGCACACACACTTCGTTGGTGATTTTCTTTTCGGCCAGCGGTGCATGGCTGAACAGACCCAGTTCGCGGCCGGTACTGAGGTGAAGCACATGCAGGTCGGCATCATATTTCGTGGCCAGTTCGACCGCCCTGGCCGTCGAAACGTAACAGGCTTCGGCCGAACGGATCAACGGATGCAGCTCCGGGTCGATTTTTTGCCCGTACAGCTTTTTATAATAAGCCAGATTTTGCTGAATAATGGCCTCGTCCTCGCAGTGGGTGGCGATCAGTACGGGGGATTCGGAGAAAATAGCGGCCAGACTATCCGCACTGTCAACCAGCATGTTGCCCGTAGAAGAGCCCATAAACACTTTCAACCCCGGAACCCGCTTAGGGTCGATCCGGCGGATCTGGTCCATATTATCGTTCGTCGCGCCCAGGTAAAAAGCGTAATTGGCCACGGAATGCGCCGCACCCAATTCACATTTCTGTTCCCACAGATCGATCGTCGTGGTCTGCGGAACCGTATTGGGCATCTCCATGAACGAGGTAATTCCTCCGGCCACCGCGGCAACGGACTCGCTGTGGATATCGGCCTTATATGTCAGCCCCGGCTCGCGAAAATGTACCTGGTCGTCGATAACGCCCGGCATGAGCAGTTTCTCCTTCGCATCGATCACCTGCTCCGGACGCTCACCCGTATAATGACCGTATCCGCAATCCGCGATCCGCTCGCCGTCAATCAGAACCCAACCGTTTGCCGCCCGGTGTTCGTTCACCAGAAAAGCGTTTTCTATCAATATCTTTTTCATTTCGTGCTTTTTTATGGCCGGAAACTCACCGTCCGGATCACTATAGCTATGTATTGTCGCAATAACCGTTCCCCAAAGATAGGGATTTTCACAGATCGCCTGTACGAAAAACTCCCGAAATACCTATCTTTGAATCCGAAATGAAGAAAGTGGTGCGAAAATATTCCGGTATTGTCTTATTACTGCTTTTTGTAAGCTACTACGGCGGCATTACACTCTTTCGTCATGTACACCAGTGGGGGGATAACACGATTGTCCACTCCCATCCGCACAACCGCAACTGCGAACATTCCCATACGGCCGAAGAACTTCAGTTCATCCAGCAGATATCCGTATTCCTGACCCTTGCCGCGGCCGTTCTGCTTTTTCTACCCGGACGGTTCGACCGGCTGCTGGAACGTTTTATTTGCAAAACCATTTTCCGCCCGGCAGTATGGTGCCGGATAGCCCGAAGCCAACGCGGACCTCCCGCATATCCGGTTTACAGCTGAAAATCCATTCTTACCGATCCGACTTAAAAAACATTTCCTATGAATACCATGAAACGATGGGGCATGCTGCTGTGTGCGGTATGCGCCACGGTATCCCTGTACGCCCAGCGGGCCACGGATGCCAATATTACCGGTCATATCCTGCTTAAAGGCACCCACGACCATATTCCGTATGTCAATGTGACGCTAAAAGGGACCACTCACGGGGTCGTCGTCGATGCCTCCGGACATTATTTTATGAAAAACCTGCCCGAAGGGACTTACACCATCGTGGCGTCGGGAATGGGCTATACGACCGAAGAAAAAGAATTCACGCTGACGGCCCGTCAAACGATAGAAGTGAATTTCGAGTTGGCGGAAAGTTCGATTCTGGTCGACCAGATCGTCGTTTCGGCCAACCGCCAGGAGACCAACCGGCGGGAGGCTCCCACGATTGTAAACGTGATCAACACCCAACTTTTCGAGCGTACCGCGTCCAACAACCTCTCCGAGGCGCTCAATTACCAGCCCGGACTGCGGGTGGAATTCAACTGCGGCAACTACGGGGTTCCCCAACTGCGCATCAACGGATTGGAAGGGCAATACTCGCAGATCCTGCTGGACAGCCGGCCGATTTTCAGTTCGCTGGCCAATGTATACGGACTGGAACAACTACCGGCCAGTATGATCGAGCGCGTGGAGGTGATCCGCGGCGGAGGTTCTGCTCTGTTTGGAGCCAATGCGATCGGGGGCGTGGTGAACATTATCACCAAAGAACCGGTACGCAATTCCGTGACCATCGCCAACAACACCCAGATTATCGACGGGACGTGGGACACCAATACTTCGTTCAACGGCTCGTTCGTCTCGGACGACCACCGGGCGGGACTCTACCTGTTCGGAATGATCCGTGACCGCGAAGGATACGACCGCGACGGAGACGGATTTACAGAAATCCCGAAACTCGGTTCTGAAACGCTCGGTTTCCGCGGTTTCTACAAGACGGGAGACTATAGTAAACTTACTGCTGAATACCACCACATCCGGGAATTCCGCCGTGGCGGCGACCAGTTCGACCGCCCGCCGCACGAGGTGGAAATCGCCGAACAGCTGCGCCATAAAATCGACGGCGGAGGGCTTAAATACGACATGTGGTCCGCCGACCAACGGCATCGCGGGAATGTGTATGTTTCGATGCAGAACATCAACCGGGACAGTTATTTCGGAACCAGCGATACTCCGGAAGCCTACGGGCGGACAACCGATTTTACGATCGTCACAGGAGGACAGTACACTTACGGCTTTCATCATCTTTTTTTCCTGCCGTCCGACCTGACTGCCGGGATCGAGTACAATTCCAATCACCTGAATGACCAGATGCTGGGATATAACCGGATCCTGATCCAGGATTCCCGGATTTTCGGGGGCTACCTGCAGAATGAGTGGAAAAGCGAACGGGTGAACCTGTTGGTCGGGGCACGGATCGACAAGCACAACAAGATCGACGATGTGATCATCAACCCACGGGCAAACCTGCGGTACACGCCGGTGGAAGATATCATCCTGCGGGGGGAGTTATTCGAGCGGTTACCGGGCGCCGCAGGCCTATGACGAAGATTTACATGTGGAGGCCGTGGGCGGAAAAGTGGCCCTGATCGAGCTCGATCCGAACCTCAAAGCGGAATATTCCAACAGCTTCAGCGCCTCGGCCGATTTCTACCGCCGTTGGGGCAACCTGCACGGGAACCTGCTGATCGAAGGATTTTACACCAACCTGCGCGACGCCTTTAAACTCGAAGGCGGTGAAACGACGGATGCACAGGGAAATTTCCTGTATACCCGTGTAAACTCCGGAGGGGCCATCGTTAAAGGGATTAACGCCGAACTGGCCCTGAACTGGCCCAAAATCGGTGTTCAACTCGGATATACCCTGCAAAACAGTAAATACAAAGAGGAGGAAGAAATCTTCGAAGACCTCGCGCCTCAACGGGAAATGCCGCGCACTCCGGATAATTACGGGTATTTGATCCTCAATTACAACCCGTGCCGGAACTTCACGGTATCGGTAAGCGGAAACTACACCGGAACCATGTTCGTACCCCACGCGGCGACAGATTATAACGATAACGAGATAATCAAAAGTGAAGAATTTTTCGATGCCGGATTCAAATTGGCTTATACCCTTCCGTTGACCCAATCGATCAACCTGGAGTTGAACGCGGGAATGAAAAACGTCTTCGACCAGTATTAGAAAAACGTGGACAGCGGCCCTTCCAAAGATGCCGGATTTATCTACGGCCCGAATCTGCCGCGGACTTTCTTTTTCGGGGTGAAATTTTCGTTGTAAACGGTCTGCCGGAATGGCCTTGGTACCCTCCTAATGCCCTGGCAGGAATTTGTTCATTTACGCAAAAGGGGGGACTTACAGATGAAGTCCCCCTTTTTGGATTTATATTTTTTCGCTATTTTTTCTCTTTCACATGCCTGAATGCGGCCAAATGTCCCTCCAATACCGCCGAAGTAAAACCTTTCTGTTCCATCGCATTCAGTCCGACAATCGTAATGCCGCCCGGTGTGGTAATCTGGTCGACCGCTGCTTCCGGGTGCAGTTCGCTGTTGAGTAAGAGTTCCGCCGCTCCCTTGAGGGTCTGGGCGACAGCCGTTCGGGACAGTTGCGCGGTCAGTCCGGTTTGTATGCCGGCCTCCATCGCCGCGCGCATATACCGCAGGGCATAGGCCGTCCCGCAGGAAGCCAGTACCATAGCCGCGTCGAGTTGGGATTCAGGAATCAGAGCGGAAGTTCCCACCGCATCGAAGAGTGCCAGTACATCGGCCGATTGCGGTTCATCGTCCGGCAGGCAGGAAACGAACGACATCGAGGAACCGCAAGCGGCCCCGATATTGGGGACTACCCGGAAGATCGGCGTATCCTTATCGAAAAAATCCTGTAACGTTTTCAAAGGCAGTCCGGCTACCACTGAAACGATGATCACGCCGTCCGGCAACGAAGAACATATTTCCCGGCAGATGTCCGCCGCATACCACGGTTTAACCGCTATTATCACCAAGTCCGCTCCGGCGATCGCCTCGCTGTTATTGGCGTATGCGGTCAGGCCCAACCCTTCGAAACGTTTGCGTGTAGCCTCCGAAGGATCGGATACCGCCACGTCCTGTTTGTCGTATTTTCCGGATTTCAGGAATCCTTCGATCAGCGCGCCTCCCATATTGCCGCCGCCGATTACCGCCACTTTTTTTCCCATTTCTGTATTGGTTTACAGGCATCACTGCCCGATTACTGTTCTGTTGTGCAAGGCATGCGCGATGGTGAGGTCGTCGGCATAATCCAGTTCGTCGCCAAAACCGATGCCGCGTGCCAGGGAAGTCACCCGTATACCGGTACAATCCGCCAACCGGCGGGTGATGTAAAAGGTCGTCGTCTCACCCTCCACCGAAGTATTGAGGGCCAGAATGACTTCCCGGATTTCTCCCCGCGCGATGTTTTCCAACAGCAGGTCGATTTTCAGGTCCGAGGGGGATATTCCCTGCATCGGGGAGATAATGCCCCCCAGTACGTGGTACATCCCGTTGTACTGTCGGGTATTCTCAATCGATATCACATCTTTTACATGCTCCACCACGCATACCGTCGTCCGGTCCCGGCGCCCGTCGGCGCAGATCGGACACACCTCTTCATCGGAGAGGTTATTACAGTACCTGCAGTAGCGGATGTCATTGCGGAAACGCTGCAAAGATTCGGCCAGAAGTGCGACATCTTCTTTTTCGCGGCGTAATAAATGGATAGCCAGGCGCAGGGCGGTACGTTTTCCTACCCCGGGTAATTTAGCCAGTTCGGCGACCGCCTGATCCAGTAATTTCGACACTGTGCTGCCCTTCCGTTAATCGATCAGTTCAATGGATTTCACTTCAATCCAGCCGCGGCTGCCGTTGGCTACCACCACTTCCCGCCAATCGCCCAACGCAGCGGAAATCCGCACCTTGGTTCCCTCGTGCAGGACAAAGACGTCTTTACTGGCGTTATTGGGCTCGCTTTTGACCGGGGCGGCGGTGATCATGATCACGGCTTCGTCCGGATGGAGGATTTTACGGCGTTCGATCGATGCGAAAACCAGCGATCCGATCGAAAATAAAAGAAAGACGATCGCCCCGTAGAAACCGGTTTTGCGCTGGGCCATCCGGTTGCCTAAGAGATAGAGCAGCACCAGGGCCAATGCCGCGGCAAAAAAGATAAGGCTCATCACCGCCCAACTATCGGTTCCCGCGCGGTACATCAGTTCCCGTGCCCACGTTTTCAGGAAAAATTCCGGGACCGTCTCGATCCGGTCACGCACAAAAGTGTTGGCAGTGGCCAGGTTATGCTTGATATCGTCGTTGCCCGGATCCAGGCGCAGGGCTTTATGGTAGTACAGGATCGCTTTGCCGATCTGGTTATCCTTGTAATAGGCATTGCCCATGTTGTAATACAGGCGGGCGCTGGCATACCCCTGCGCGCTGATCGAATCGTAACGGGCAATCGCCTCCAGGTAATCTCCCGCGGTGTAGGCACTGTTCGCGCTCTCCCAAAGGGCGTCGGGGCTTTCGGCACCCTTCGCGAAAAGTACCGGCGAAGGAATCACCGCCAATAACAGGACTAATTTTATCAAAAATCTTTTTTTCATCGCGCTTAAATTTTTGATTCCATTTTAGAGATCAGTTCCACCGCCGAGTTGTATACATCGCCGATCTGCGTTTTGTCCGACGGAGCGTACTGCATGTATTCGCATTCGGCTATGGCGGCGATGTAGCGGTCGATCAGTTCCGGCTCCACCCCTTTGGCGATCAATCCTTCCCGGACATGATCGCGCGAGAGATTAGCCACCGGAATATTGAGCTTGTCGGACATATAGCCCCACAAAGCTTTGAGCATCTCCTCGTAGAAACCGGCGTTATTCTTGGCCAGCATGTTCTTTTCCGCCGCTTTCAGTCGGCGCAGGGCCACTTTCTGCGCCCGTTTATTGCGGACCAGTGTTTTGTTATTCCGCAGTTTAATCTGTTTTTGCAGGTAGATCATTGCCCCCACGAACGCGGCCACGATCAGGAGCAAAACCAACCAGTAAGCACCGGAAAAGAGGAATACAGCGCCTGATTTCCGTAATTTCGGATCACTGATACGGATAAACCGGATGTCTTCACCCAAAATCTTGAGGTCTTCCTTATTCACACCGGATATTAATCCGGGAGAGGTTCCTCCGCCGCCGGTATCCTGTCCGATCTGCATCGTATAGTTCGGCGTGCGCAGGGTATGATAGCGTTCCGAAGAGGGATCGAAATAAACAAACTCAACCGGAGGAATGGTATATTCTCCTTCGGCACGCGCAATGAACGGGGTGGAGAACGTTTTTGTTCCTGTAATATTGGCTGCCGAAGCGCTGTATCCGTCCGTCGTAGAGACGGTGTATTGCTCGAAAGAGGTCGGCATGTCGATCTGCGGGGGTGTGATGAGCGGCAAATTACCGGAACCTTTTATGCGGATGTCGAAATTGGCCGACGAATTGGCCGACAGGTTCAACTGACTCGGTCCTCCTTCCATCGTAAACTGTCCTACCGCTCCCTGAAATCCGGCAGGAGCACCGGCCGGCCAATCCTTTACCTGGATAGAGAGTGTATTGGAGGACAAATCGAGCGGAATGTTCTGTACCTGCGGTCCGCCGCCGAAGAAATCGTCGAACAGCGACTGGCGCCGGTTCTGGGTGATCAGCCGGACGGAGGCCGTCAAACTGAATTGCTCGATCGTCAGTGTACCGGATTGCTGCGGGAAGGCCAGATACTCCCGCAGAATGAGCGAATGGTAGAGTTTACCGTTGTATTCCTCCTGCTGCCAGTCGGTGTTGGAAGTGTTGATATCCTGCGTCCAGAAACCGGTCAAAGCCGGTGATTTCAGGTTTTGCATGCCCAGATCGTGGCGGGTATAAATTTTCAGCACCAACCGGATCGGTTCGCCCTTATAGACATTCGTACGGCTGGGTATCACACGCAACAGCACATCGTCGCGCTGTATGGTGCCCGTTGACTGGGGCTGGCTTTGACCGCCCTGTTGTCCCTGCCGGCCCTGCGAAGGGGATTGCCCTCCGGATGATCCGCCTCCCGCGGAGGCGCTTCCACCGGCTACGACATCGATACGAAGCGGCTTAGTGGTATATTTTTTACCGTCGGCCGTAATCGAGGCTTCCGGAATTTCCAGACGGCCCTCTTTTTCAGCCACCAGCACGTAGGTGTAGGTATACGTGTGGGACTCCGAACGCCGCCCGTTGATATTCATAAAACTTTGTCCGCGCGCTTCGCTCGGACCGGCAATCACATTGGCCCCGGTGATCGAAGGGAGTGAAAAACCCGACGGGGTAATCTCCGAGGTATTGACCGTAGCCGTAAACTCGATCCGAAACGGATTTCCCACCTCCACCATCTGAGGTGCATTGGCAGTAAAATCCACCTGCTGAGCCGATAAGCCCGAACAAAACAACATCACCACCGCCCACAGCGGCACTCTTCTTCCAATCGTTTTGCTTCTGATCATACGCTTGCGTTTATATCCTTGCAAAGATAATAAATGGTCCAAGGCAAGCCAAATTTATTTAAACTTCTCAGAACCATTCTTAATTTATTCCATCACAACAAACTTCCTGTAAATAATGGTTTAATCTCCGTAGCTGATCTCCCTTAACTGCTCCCGGTAGGCCGAGAAAATTTTGGATTTGGAGACAAAGCCCAGATAGCGCCGGTGCTCATCCGCAACCGGTAAATTCCACGTCCCGGTACGCTCGAATTTTTCGAGGATGCTGTCCATCGGTTCATCGCGGCGGATGATGGCCGGCGGAATCTGCAGGTAATCCGAAATCGAATCTTCGTATTTTCCCGTATTGAACATGTCCTCGCGTATATCATCCAGCGTAACATAGCCCCGGAGCTTCTGCTCGAAATCCACCACCGGGAAGATGTTGCGGTGGCTGCGCGGCAGTTCCTTCACAATATCTTCTAACGTTGCATTTTCAAAAATTGGTATAAAGTCGGTCTCGATTAATTGGTTCATATCCAAAAAAAGGAGGACCGCCTGGTCTTTATTGTGGGTGATCAAATCGCCGTCGGCACTGAGTTTGCGGGTATAAACCGACTGTTTATCATAGTAATAGCTGATGACATAAGAGATCGACGAGACCAGCATCAGCGGTACGAACAGCCGGTAGCCCCCGGTGAGTTCGGCAATCAAAAAAATCGCTGTGAGCGGGGCTTTCATCACCCCGGTCATTACCCCCGCCATCCCGACCAGCGTAAAACTGATGATCGGAACATCCAGTCCGAAATACGTTCTACAGATCAGGGCCACCGACGCCCCTCCCATCGCCCCGACGAAAAGCGAAGGAGCAAAACTGCCCCCTACTCCTCCTGCGGCATTGGTCGAAGACATGGCGATCACCTTAAAAAACAGGATCGCTATTAGGTAGACGATCAATATCCACGCTTCATCCCGATACGCGTAAAAGGGCGAATTATCGAACACTGAGGTAATGCTGCCCGTAAAAATATTTTCCAGTGTATCGTACCCCTCGGCAAACAAAGGGGGAAACAGGAAAATCAGCGTACCGATAATTAATCCGCCGACGGCCCATTTACCGCCCATGGTCTTGATTTTGGCAAATTTTCCTCCGACCCAGTCGTTCATCTTGATAAAATAGGCCGAGATCAACCCGCACAACACCCCCAGAATAATATACAGCGGTATATTTTTCAACAGGAACATACCGGGCACGGCCACATCAAATTTCGGCTCGAACCCGGTCGTAAAAAACATGATCGACGTGCCGGTCACCGCCGCGATGAGAATCGGAATCACAGAGGCGGAGGTAATATCGAGCATCAGAATCTCCAGTACAAAGGCTACTCCGGCAATGGGAGCCTTGAAGATGGCCGCTACCGCAGCCGCGGCTCCACAGCACAGTAGAAGCGTGGTATTCCGGTAATTGAGACGCATAAACTGTCCCACGTTCGATCCGATGGCCGAACCGGTCATCACGATCGGGGCCTCCGGCCCGACAGATCCACCGAATCCGATGGTGGTCGCACTGGCCACCATCGAGGAATAGCAGTTATGGGTTTTGATCCGGGAGCGATTGCGGGAAATGGCATAGAGTACGCGGGTCACCCCTTCGTTGATCTTATCCCTCACCACATACCGGACAAACAGTGTGGCCAGTATAATACCGATCACCGGATAGATGAGGTAGAACAAGCTATACGAATCGACTTCGAACCAACTGGTCAGCCCGTATTTAATTCCGTGCAGCAGGAGTTCGAACACGAGCGTGGCGACACCGACAATCAATCCAACCACAAAAGCGAGGATCAACATCAACTGCCTCTCCGAAAGACCGTTCGTGCGAAGGGTCAGGTAACGGTAAAATATTTCGAGTTTACGGGCTGCCATCATGGGTGATTCGGTTCAAATTCAGCCCAAAATTACGATTTTTTTCCTTTCTTCCATAGTTGGTAGGAATTCAGGATATTCTGCCACAAAATATAAGCGGCGGGTCCCACGGAAGCGACCGGGCAGAGGTAAATCTGCGACATCCAGAGGGCCAGCACGGTATTTTTCTGCATAAGCGCCTGCCCGGCCGAAACCGGATCGCCCGAGCGACGTCCCAGCCGTCGACCTACATAAAATTGCAGGAAGCAAATGACCAGTGCCAGCCCCGCAATGATAAATTCCGTAGTATAGCCCGGATTTTCCTGTTCAATGAGAAAATGAACGGTCCGTCCGGTGACAATGGTCAGCGATACCGCCCATAAATAGAGCGGGACTTGCGAGAGTTTCACGAACCACCCCTGCACCCGCGGCAAAAGCCAGCGGATTATCCAGGCCAGCAACAGCGGAAAGATCAAAATCGGCATCACTTGTTTACTTATCCCCCAGACCGAGGTCCAGAACGGCAGCCCCTGATTGATCCCCACATAAGAAAACAGAATCGGAGCCGTCACGGAAACCATAATATTACTGGCCAGGATATAGGTAGTCAAAAAACCTA
>Ga0192241_10445_pt1 | contig 19897 bp, 10 predicted proteins | sample Koala_Koa27_I3_FD_131239 | JGI IMG/M metagenome (GOLD analysis project Ga0192241, IMG submission 131239) | Enriched cells from koala feces incubated with labeled cellulose particles, San Francisco Zoo, California, United States - Koala_Koa2-7_I3 ... | reverse complement strand
TATCTTGCATCCTGAAATTTGCTTGGGGATAAATTAGTATCTTTGTTATTCATTTTAACCACGACATTTCAGATGGATGGCAATTTTTATATATATACCTATCTCTCTGCCCTTCCTGTAGATGAACATGAAGCGTATTTGGCAGAAGGATTTGGTGGAGTTTGCACAGGTGGAACGGCTGTAATAGAGGTTTTTTCAGTCAGCCGCCAGATATCTAAAAACGACCTGGTGACAGTTTTGCCGTTACAGTCAGTATTAATCCGTGAGGTAAGTCCCGATTTCTCTATGACTTTTTTCAAAATAGATAAAACGATGTTCTTGGATACCATGAGTAGCCTGGGGAAGATTACTCCTGATTTTTTCTTTTATATGCGGAAGAATTTCCAGGTTCGGTTGACTCGGGGTGAAGTTCAGAGATTTCTTGGCTTCTGCCGTGCAATTGATTTTCGGAACAGTTCTGACGATCCCGCTTTCCGGCGGGAAACCATATTACACTTGTTGCGTATCTTTTATTGGGATTTCTACGTTCATTTCCGCAAGACCGTAAGCCGGGAGGGAGTTCCCATCCCCTTGAACTCTAATAAGGAGAATATTGCTTTCCGGTTTGCAATGCTGGTCTATGAACACTATAAGCAACATAAAGAAATGGCGTTTTATGCGGACAAGTTGTGCATAACTCCTCAATATCTGACCCGAGTTATTCAGGAGGTAAATGGTCAGTCGGCCCGCGAGTTACTTGCAGATCATGTTGTACTGGAGGTGAAGGCACTGCTTCGAGACGCTAATCTTGATATAAAAGACATTGTGCGGCAAACGGGGTTTTCAAACCAATCGTCGCTAAGTCGCTTTTTTCGCCGGCATACGGGTATGTCTCCGACAGAATACCGGCGTACAATTCACATTATTCGCTAACTACAAAAACTGATAAATGGAACGACTGGAAACACAAACTTGCAATGGAGATAGTACATCTTTTGAAAAAGAGATGCTGGCATTGTTAGGTGAGCAGATTTTCTTGACAGATAGCGTGTTCGCCCGTCTGCTGATGGGCGTTGAAATTTACGATGCATCAGGTATACTCCGTTGCTTAAACGAACGGGCACGACTTATGTATGGTGTTGAGCTCGATGCGGTAATAAACAAAGTCAATCTGTTTAAAAGTCCTTATGTGGACGAGGCGCTTTTAGCGAGAATTCAATCCGGAGACGACATTGTGCTTGAATTTGAATATGATTTCGACCGGATGAATAAAGAGTATTTCCATACTTCCAATAAGAATACCATTATCTACGAGGTCAAGATTGTTCCGATAACCAATAAGCAGGGGACTATCGTAGGCCATATATTGCTCACCAATGATGTGACTTCTACCAAAGAGGCGGAGTATCGGACTGAAGAAAGTAAGAAAAACCTGGAGATGGCGATGGAGGCTACGAATATGTCTTCATGGGTATACGACGTGTACAAAATGGAGTTCGGGATCTTGCATGGAAATTCTGTATTCAAAAGTGGTATGTCCTTGGAACAATTGTTACCGATGCTTCATCCACAGGACTGCGCTCCGTTAAGGGAACTCTTTTCCCGGCTGATAAACAAAGAAGTCCTGCAGGGGCAGCTCACAGTACGTGTTTTCAATGACCAGGAAGGAGGATTCCGGCATTATGAGAGCCGTATGCGGCTTTCGACCGAGCATTTTGGTAAATTGCAGATTGTAGGTACCTTGCTGGATGTAACTGAAAAGCTCCGGATGGCAAAAAAGACACAAGATCTTTTAGTTAAGCGTGAACTGGCCATGAAGGTCAACGATATAGTTCACTGGGATTTTAATGTGCAGATGCAAACATTCGAAGCTTACAATGATCCGGTGAACGATTATGCTTCTGACAAATTGGTATCTTTGGAAGAGTACTTGAATGTGATTCCCCTTAAGTATACCGATACGCAATTTGCAAATTACGGCATACAGAAAGGGCATCCGGCCATACGCTATGCAGAAGTTCTACTATCTTATGCCGAAGCTGAGAATGAGCTGAATGGTCCGACACAAGGTGCAATAAATGCAGTGAAACAGATTACGGATCGTGCCGGAGTCACTATTCCGGCGTCGGCAACAACCGACAAAGATGCTTTCCGCACTTATCTGCTTGCCGAAAGAGGACGCGAACTGTATTGTGAAGGTCAACGCCGTCAGGATTTAATACGTCATGGCGTATATATCAGCCTGGCAAAAGCAAGAGGGAATAATGCGAAAGATTATCAGGTATTGTTCCCCATACCACAGAATGTAGTAACAGAAGCCGGAGGAATCATTGATCAGAACGAGGGATATACGAAGTAGTGTTTGTAGCACTTGAAATAGATTATTTTCAGGATTTCAACTAAATAATAGAGTTATGAGGAAATATTCATCAATCTTACTTTGGGTACTAATCAGTCTGCTTTCAGCTTGCCAATCCAATGACAGTATGAAAGACAAAATAGTGGTATCACGCTTTGAGAACCCGCAGAAAGAAGATAGGGCTACTTTATTCTATTCCTTAAACGATAGTTTAAAGCCCGATTTAATTCGTAGGCAGATAGACGACTTTGCACAAGGTGGAGTTGGTGGAGTATTTCTTCACGCTCGTGGTGGTCTGCTGACCCAATATTTTGAAGAAGACTGGTGGACAGCAATTGATGCGGCGGTGGATCAATGTGTAAAATCGGGTATCGATCCCTGGTTCTACGATGAGTATAAATGGCCCAGTGGTTATGCTGCCGGTTATGTTCCGGCAAAGGACAAAGCTTATCGCGGACACTACCTGGCAAGGGTAGCAAAAGGAAATGACATTCCGGAAGACGGAGTTATTGTCTTTACAGATGAATGTTACAATTACGTATGTATGACGACAGTTTATGGTAATCCTTGGCTCAACGGTACCTGCAAAATAGATTATCTGAACCCGGAAGCCATAAAGACATTTATTGATCATACCTACAAAACGTATGCAGAGAGAAACAGGAACTTGTATAATTCCGCAGGTAGAGGCATTTTTTTTGATGAACCGGACATTCGTCCGGAAACCGACGGAAACAGATATAAGGGTGTAATCTCTTATTCACCGGCTTTTCGTGAAGAATTCAAAAAAATGAAAGGATATGATATTGCAGATAAACTGGCTTGTTTGTTTGAAGAGCAAGAAGACTACCGGAAGGTTCGTCTTGATTACTGGCAAATGATAGGTACCCAATATGAAAAAGCATTTGTAGGGCAACTTGCTACATTCTGCAAAGCAAACAATCTCGTGCTGACTGGACATTTCTTCCCCGAAGAAAATCTATCTGGCAATAAAACAGGTATTGGTAATTTGATGAGGCAGGTACGCAACGAAGGTATGCCGGGTATGGACCATCTGGAGCTACAAATTGATGGCAGTTTGAATGCTGCCAAAAGTATTTCGAGTGTTTCTAACCAGTACGGTAAAGAACGTAGAATGAGCGAATTGTTCGGAGTAAGTGGACAGAACATGTCTTTTGAGGACCGTAAGTGGATAGCCAACTGGCATGCGGTGCTCGGTATTAACTTCTTTGTTGAACATCTGGCTCTGTACAGTATGAAAGGCGAACGCAAGAGAGACTTCCCCCCTGCCTTATCATATCAGCAACCTTGGTGGGAAAAGAACAAACAGATAGAAGATTATATGGGAAGATTATGCTATGTATCCACTCTTGGCAAATTTGACGCTTCCACACTTCTGCTTGTCCCCATTGAAAGCGAATATATAGCCAATCAAAATGAAAGTCAGAAGTTGTTTAATGACTATTACAGCGCCATGGAAAATCTTATGAATATTCATTGTGATTTTGATTTGGGTGATGAACAGATCATAGAAGAAATAGGTTCAGTAAAAGAGAAATCTCTCCAAATAGGCGAAATGAGATATCACTATGTTGTAATCCCCGAATTATTGACACTGCGCGAGTCGACGGCGAACCGTTTGTTGGAATTCAGTAAAAAAGGAGGCAAACTGATTATTCTGGGAAATTATCCAAAGTATGTAGATGCAATCCCCTCTCATCTGTTGGAGCAGCTAAAGCAGCACTCTATTTTATTACCCAATGAAAAGGAGGACTTGGTACGCAATCTTCCCAAAGGATTGAACATTGCCCATCGTACAGAGGCGCAAATCTATACGCAAAAGAGAATACTACCCGATGGAGAGATGTACTTCATTACCAATCTAAGTAAAACTATACCGGAACAAGTTACCATTACATTTGATAAAGAACCGGAAAAGCTGACTTTATGGAACCCTGACAATGGAAAGAGTTATCGTGTGAAAACAGATGCAACTAATACATGCAATCTGGAAATCGGGATAGCCGACTTCATTATTCTATCTGCCGGAAATATATCGGTAGGAAATCAACATACTGAGAACTATACATTACCATCCGCAACCAGTGTCCTGTCAACCATTGATACTCCATGGTCCGGAGGTAAACTATCTCCTAATGCCATCACACTTGACTATGCCCATTACTCGATTGATAATGGAAAAACGTTCAGCGAGCCCGAGCCTGTGATTGGAATCATGGAAAGGCTTTGCAAACAAAGCTATAAAGGACAACTTCAATTGCATTTTGATGTGAATGTGGAACAACAATTGTCAAAAGCCAGTCTGGTAGTAGAGTCCCCTTTTATGTATCAATCTATTCAAATCAACGACAAGAATATAAACAGCTTCAATGAAGAGGCTTATTATGTGGATTATTCCTTCAAAAAATCGGAGAATATAGCCTCTTACTTAAAAGTTGGCAAGAATATAATCTCTCTTACACTTAACTTTAAGAATCCCGTTATATCCGATCCGGTTTTCGCCAATCGTTATGGAACAGAACTGGAAAGTATCTATTTGATTGGAGATTTCGCAGTGAAAGCACATCATGCAGAATGGAATATCTGGGATACAGAAAAGAATCAATATGCAACATTTATAAAGAAACCCATACATCGTTTGAACGATCTCTATCTTTCTTGTGAACCGGCTGCCTATAGCAATGATCTGACCCAATGCGGATATCCTTTCTATGTAGGTTCGTTTGAGTTGAAGAATACATTTACCATAGAGAAGATAGAATCCGATAAACAGTATTATGTGAATCTTCCTCTTTTCGAAGCTATACTCTGCCGACCAAGCATAAACGGGAATGAACTTGATGAATTAAGCTCTTCACCTTTCAAATGGAATATTACCCCTTATATAAAGGAAGGTGTAAATACTATCTCGTTTACCTTATGCAACTCATTAAGAAATTTACTTGGGCCTCATCATCATAAAGGCGGAGAACTGAAAGGAACTTCCCCATTAAGCTTTACCGGTTCGGGAGGTTGGCCGCATGGTGAAGGTGACAGTAAGTGGTATGATGACAGACTGAATAAAAAAGCATCATTGAAAATATGGACAGACGATTTCAATTTTATACCTTTTGGTTTTATTGAATCTGTGGAAATAGCTGAAAGCGTAAACAATAGAAACTAATCAGAACATGAAGAAAATAGCATATACCACCTTACTGCTCTGCATAGTAAACCTTTCTATATTTGCTAAAGAGTATTATAACGAAAATTACATTCAAGTAAAAAAGCCTGTCATGAATAACTATGGTACCGAGTTCCATATGGGCACTGCTATCAATCCATCCGGCAGTACACTACAGGCAAACTCTACCGGATTACTCCTTGACGGACAACCGGTAATTCCTGTTATGGGCGAATTCCATTACAGCCGCTTTCCTGATACGGAATGGCGCAAAGAACTACTGAAGATGAAAGCCGGAGGCATCAATATCATTGCCAGTTATATCTTTTGGATTCATCACGAAGAAATGGAAGGAAAATATAATTGGGAAGGACGACGCAACCTGCGTAAATTCATAGAATTATGCCGTGAACTGAATCTGCCTTTTGTATTAAGAATAGGTCCGTGGTGCCATGGAGAAGTCCGTAATGGAGGATTGCCCGAATGGTTAGTAAATAGCGGCATCAAACTGCGCAGCAATAATGATGCCTATTTAGAAAAAGTACATACATGGTTCACTCAACTTTACAGTCAGCTGCAAGGATTAATGTGGAAAGATGGCGGTCCGATTATAGCCGTTCAGATTGAAAACGAATATGGTGGAAACGGTGAACACTTGATGACTCTAAAAAAAATGATTCAAGAGATTGGTTTCGATACTCCACTTTACACACGGACAGGATGGCCTAAATTATCATCACCTGTTCCCTTTGGCGAAATACTTCCATTATACGGTGATTACGCCGACGGCTTCTGGGATCGCACAATGGATGAAATGCCTGGCGAATATGGAAAAAGTTATCTTTTCCGTTCTTTCCGGAATTCTACAGTGATTGCTACAGAACAATTACCCAAACAGTCGGACAAAGATAATCCGGATGATGTGGGATATCCCTATTTCACCTGTGAACTGGGAGGTGGTATGATGACGAGCTATCATCGCCGTATAGCAATTGATCCGATGGATGTATTTGCAATGTCACTGGTACGGGTGGGTTCAGGAAGTAATTTACCCGGATATTATATGTATCACGGAGGTAGCAATCCGACAGGTGAACATACTACTCTTAACGAACAGCAAGCCAGTAATTTCACATCCCATAATGACCTTCCGGTGAAATCTTACGATTTTCAAGCTCCTTTAGGGGAATTCGGACAAATCAATCCACACTATCACCTCTTACGTCGTCTACATCTGTTCTTACAGAATTTCGGAAACGAATTAGCCACAATGCCACCTTATTTTCCCGGCAATGCTCCTACTGATTACAACAACGATTCTGTGGTACGCTGGAGTGTACGTAGCAATGGAGAAAGTGGTTATGTATTTATTAATAATTACCACCGTCTGAAAACACTTACAGAAAAAAAGAATGTACAATTTACCATAGATTTACCCAATGAAAAAGTTATTCTTCCGACAAAGCCGATAACAATTCCTTCAGGTGCAAGTTTCTTCATGCCATTCAATATGAAGTTGGGGTATAGCAATTTAGTATATTCCACCGCACAGCCTATTGCAAGAATGGAGCAAGATAAGAATGTTACTGTTATATTTGCACAAAATAAGAATATACCGGCTGATTTTGTATTCGATGATGACGGTATCCTTGTAGAAGCTCCCCATGCAAATCTACGTAAGTACAACAAGCGGATTTTTATTGAAAATGTAAGCACCGGGACAAATGCAGCTATTCGGATCAAACAACCGGATCAAACAACAATTACTATCATTCTGCTCGATGAAATTCAATCATTAACTTTCTGGCAAGGAAACTTGGCTGGCAAAGACCGATTCTTTTTATCTACCTCCGGACTGACTTTCCAACAAGATGAATTACAATTGGAAGATGAAAGAGGAAACAAGATTTCTGTTGCAATTTACCCCGCTCCCACAAATCTTACATTGAATAAGCAAACGTTGAAAGGGAAGGCTGATGGCATGTTTACCCGATTTGATATTTCAATCCAACCTCAAAAAACAATTCGGGCAAAACTGGTTCCACTTCAGAAAGAGATTTTACCCCTACGGGACATCAAATTGGGAAAAGCAAAAGTAGCTGAGATGCCGACAAATAATGATTTCAAGAATGCAGCACAGTGGAAAATCGTGTTATCTGAGAATTTAGACACTCAACGTGATATTTATTTAAGAATACCATATATAGGAGATGTCGCCCGCATTTACAAAGGAAACGAACTATTAACGGATAACTTTTATAATGGGAAACCATTCAATGTTGGATTAAAACACTTTCCCCCATGAAAAAGGGAGAACTTAGAATAGAGATTCTACCATTACAAAAGAGCCCCTGATCTATTATCCACCTGCTTCATTGCCGGATTTCAATGCACAAAACTATGCTATTGATCTCCCTAATATAGAAGTCATCAAAAAAAATTGTTTAACTTTACGTGCTGTTCAATAGCATCTTATAATACAGAATACGAATGAAAAGACTTATTTTATCCGTCCTATTTTCTTCCATGGCCCTTATTTCTACTTTGGCCACATCTTTCTCCTTGTATCAACTGAGTTGTGAAATGGAAGAAAGCCCTCTCGGAGTTGAAAATACACATCCCTGCTTTAGCTGGAAAACATATGCAGTAGACCGTAATTTTGTTCAATCGGCATACCGCATTCTTGTAGCTGATTCACCAGAAAAACTATCTATGGATCAAGGAAATATCTGGGACAGTGGTAAAGTGAATGCTTCTTCCTCGGTTCTCGTACCTTTTGAAGGAAAAGATTTGCTATCCGCCACCACATATTACTGGAAGGTATGTAACTGGAATGACAAAGGTATTCAATCCGCATGGAGTGAAACAGCACAATTCACAATGGGATTACTCCGTCCGAAAGACTGGGGGAAAGCATTATGGATAGCTATGGAGGCCGATAAACCGGAAGAGAAAGTGACACCGGGAATAACATGGCCTAATTTAACACCTTTTCTAAACGAAAAGAAACCTGCTAAGGCAAAGAACCCACAATTCAGAAAAGAATTCATGGTCAATAAGCCATTAAAGCAGGCAATTGCTTTTATCTCTGGGATGGGGCATTTCGATATGTTTCTGAATGGCAAGAAAGTAGGGAACAACTTTATGGACCCGGGATGGACAGACTATAATAAATCAATCTTATATGTCACTTTTGACATTACAGAACAACTGATACAGGGAGCAAATACGTTAGGTGTTATGTTAGGGGGAGGTTTTTATAATACTCCCGGTCAACGTTATCTGAAACTATATACTAAATTTGGTATGCCGAAAATGAGACTTCACCTGAAACTCCGCTATGAAGATGGTACCAGTGAAGAAATTGTAAGCGACAAAAGCTGGAAAGTAACAGAAAGTCCTATTATCTTTTCGAGCATATACGGTGGAGAAGACTATGATGCAACCCGTGAAATAAAGGGCTGGATGCTATCTGGATTCAACGACCAGGATTGGAATAAAGTTATCACTTCCGATAATGCGATTCCAATGATTTCACAGCGTGCTACACCAGTGCATATACATCAACAGTTACCTTTTACACGAACTTTTAAAGATGCTTCCGGCCAATGGATTTACGATATGGGACAAAACTTTGCAGGTATCTTCCATTTGAAGGTAAAAGCAAAAAAAGGACAAACCATACGATTGCATCCCGGAGAATGCTTAAAAGAGACATTTGTCACACAAGAGCGTATTGGAAGCCCGGTATTATTTTCTTATACAGCTAAAGGAACAGGGCAGTCTGAAGAGTGGCAACCTCAATTTACATATTTCGGGTATCGTTACATTCGTATTGAAGGAGCTGTATCCGCTGGAGAAAATAATCCGGACAATTTACCTGTTATTGAAAATCTGACAGGTTTGTACATTACCAATTCTGCTCCTGAAGCCGGTACATTCAGTTGTTCCAATCCTTTGTTTAACAAAACGCACGAATTAATAGACTGGGCAATGCGCAGTAACATGACAAGCGTATTGACAGACTGTCCGCACCGGGAGAAATTGGGTTGGCTGGAACAGTACCATCTCATGCAATACTCTTTGCAATACCGCTACCAACTTTCCAGGTTATATGAGAGATGTTTTAATGATATGCAACAGGCACAAAGAGCGGATGGGATGATCCCCACCATAGCTCCTCAGTATGTCATATTCGAGCAAGGTTCAGGCTTTGAAGATACTCCCGAGTGGGGTAGTGCATTTATTATATCCCCATGGTATACCTATCTGTGGTATGGTGATAAACGACCTATCCAGAAATATTATTCTGCCATGCAAAAGTATCTGGAATATTTGGGTACACGTGCAGATAATTACATTATAGATTACGGGTTGAGTGACTGGTATGACTTAGGACCGGAACATCCCGGATATTCACAACTCACCACCCGTGGAGTTACTGCTACTGCTTTTTATTTTTACGATGCAAAGATTATGCAGCAAATAGCTTTGCTTTTAGAAAAAGAAGAAGACGCACAAAAATATGCCGAACTGGCTTCTGCTATCAAAGGTGCATTTAACAAAAAATATTTTAATCAGGATACAAAGACTTATGATAGAAATAGTCAGGCTGTAAATGCCATCGCCCTTTATTTTGGATTAACAGAAGAAGAAAATCACGCGCAGGTATTTCAGAATTTAGTCGCTGACATTCGTGCCCATAACAATGGCCTAACAGCAGGTGATGTAGGCTACCGCTATGTACTCAGAACACTGGAAGCAAACAATGCACAACAAGTAATTTATGACATGAATTGTAAATACGATGTTCCCGGATACGGATATCAGCTGGCACATGACGCAACAGCCCTTACCGAAGGATGGAGAACAGAAGGTTCCAATAATCACTTTATGCTGGGGCATCTGATGGAATGGTTATACAGTGGATTGGGAGGTATTCGCCAACAAGAAGGATCGGTAGCATTCAAAAAAATTCTGATTGATCCACAAATTGTGGGAGATATTACGCATGCGCGCACCTCTTACGAATCTCCTTACGGACTTATTCGTTCCGAATGGAAACTGGATACCAAACAGTATACTCTAAAAGTAGAAATCCCTGCCAACAGTGAAGCTATAATCTGTTTACCAACTACAGATTTGGATAAAGTCACCGAACACGGGCAACCTGTCAAAACACATAAAGAGATTTCTAATTTAGGTGTAAACAATGGCAGACTGAGAGTTAAAGTAGGCTCCGGCAGTTATTTATTTCAGGTAAAATAATATCTTTGCTATAAAAAGCACTGATAATAACGTATACTATGAAATCCAGGTTTTATCTAATACTCTTGATTCTTTTTATATCTATTTTCCATGGAAAGGCTCAAATCTCTTCCGGTCTGAAATTTGAAGATATCAATCAAAGTGGAATACCGGTAACCTGCCTGTTTCAGGATGAGCAGAGACAAGTATGGGTATGTTCCCAGGAAGGTATGTATATTTATGACGGAGTCAGACTCCGAAGAAACGAGAGTTGGGCATCTCCTGATCTGGCAAATCGTAGCATCCGGTGCGTCTACAAAATTGATAGGGAGCAGTATTACATTGGTTGCGAAAGTGGACTTTATCTTTTTAACTTAAAAAGCAACTCATTTACATTGATTCCTGAGACATCAGGAATCGATGTTCGTGTAATTATTCCTATAGATAATACTACTCTCCTGTTTGGTACCATGAATGGAGTTATCAGATTCAACACAGCAACCCTACAAGTCGAAAAAGTAGATGAAATACATTCTTATCCGGTGATCGCCATCTTAACAGATCGTGAGAAACAATGTCTCTATATCAGTAATAACAAAGGTTTTTTTGAATATAACTTATCCACGAAGAAATATACTTTTATTTCTCTACCCATCCATCATGAGAAATCATCACTTATCCATGCCATGAATTACGACAGTAAGCATCATTGCCTTTGGTTAGGAGCAGAAAAAAGACTATTCAGATATGATATTGCCAGAAAAGAATTTCAGGAAAAACAGTTGTTTTCTAATAACACGATCAATACCATTTCAATAGATAGTTCCGGCAATATTTGGGTAGGAACGGATAGTGGTATTTGTACATATAATGACGAAACTGGTAATGAAAAGTATTTGATGCACAGTTCCCGAAGTAACAAATATGTGATCTGGGCTATCTTTGAAGATAAAAACAAAAATATTTGGGTAGGAACAGATAGTGGACTCTCTCTTTATAAAAACAATCCATTTGTTCAAATTCACCGTTGGGAAGATATGTCAGATCAGAACGAAGGAAATCGGATGACATGTATATTCAAAGACTCAAGAGGTAACTATTGGTTTGGTGGTACTAATGGATTAGGACGGCTGGCACCCGGTAAAAAGCAACTGGATTGGTATAAAGTAAGCGACAAACATTTTTTCATATCCCATGACCGCATACGCTCCATTTACGAAGACAGCGATAGAGACTTGTGGGTAGGTACCAATGAAAGCATCAACAGATTCGACTATAATGAGAACCGTTTCATTCATTACACAATCATGGACTCGGCACAAATACGCAGTGCCGACTGGTGTCAAAGCGTTTTCGGTGATACAGAAGGACATCTCTGGATTTCTTCTTTTCTTGGCGGAGTTTTCCGTGTCGATAAGAAGAATTTGATAGCCCAAGAAGGAAGAATCTATTTAGCTGAAAAACCTATTATCAGAATTCCGGAAGGTTCGGATTATCCAGCAACCGGGTACAAACTACCATACTGGATAAACTGGGTAATATATGGGTCACAACAAATGGGCATGGACTAAATAAAATAGATTTTCAGGCAGATAGCGTTGTTGTTTTTGCTCACGGACAATCAGAAAGAAACCTTTCTAGCAATGCAATTTCAAGCCTATTCTGCGACACAGATGGATATATTTGGGTAGGACTAACAGGTGGCTTGGACAGAATTGACCCACAGACACATAAAATTGTCTCTGTACAGAATGATCTGCTGAAATCCAAAGAAGTACTTAGTATTACAGAAAAAGATGATTTCCTTTGGTTTACAGTATCGGACGGCTTGTTTGTTCTAAACAAAAAGAATCATGGCTTACTCTACATGAAAATGGAAGACATGAGATATATGTGCAGTTTATTAGATAAAGAAAGTGGGAAAATAATAATTGGTGGAATCAACCACTACATATCTTTTGTTCCGGAAAGAGTTTTAGATGAAATACGGCAAGGACAGCCCGTAATTCTAACAACCCTCTATGTGAATAACGAGCCCATTTGTACAGGTATGAAATACGATGGAAATGAAATATTAAAGCAATCACTCCCTTTTACCGAACAAATTATATTAAATCATAATCAAAACAATCTCACCATTCAATTAACCGATAGCAGATATAATCAGATCATTAAAGCTGAGTATATGTATATGCTGGAAAATCTGGACAAGAGTTGGGCGCCTTTAGATATAACTAACAATCAGATTACATATACTAATCTTCATCCCGGGAAATACAATCTGATTATCCGGCAAACAGATGACTCAGGGCGTGCTATCGCTATACGAGAACTTTCAATTCAGATTTCATCTCCCTGGTATAGTACACTATTAGCTAAACTCATTTATATAATGTTCATTGGATGGTTTTCTATTTGGACCATTAATTACTTCCGGGTAAAGAATAATTTAAAGATAGAACGTTTGGAAAAAGAAAAGGTACTTGAACTTTCGTCCTTAAAAATGGAGTTCCTGACGAATATGTCTCATGAACTTAAAACCCCATTAAGTCTCATCATCAGTCCCTTAAACAAACTACTTATTACCACAAAAAATACACAAAACAGAAAATTAGTTGAAACCATTCATCAAAACGCAACGCGACTAAGTTCATTAGTGAATCAAATCACAGATTCAAGCAATATGACTATTTTTAAAGATGATATATTATTGTCAAAACTCGAAATAGTAGAGTTTACCCGGAGCATATTCGATATGCATAAAGAAGCATTCGATGAGAAAGGGATACAAATGGAATTTAAAACAGATACTTCCCAATTATATATTTATGTAGACATCCTAAAATTAGAATCTATTCTTAACAATCTCCTATCAAATGCTTATAAATTCACTGAAAAAGAAGATACGATTTCTTTAATCATACAACATAGTAACAACAAGGAAACACCTACATTAAAATTAATCGTATCGGATACAGGAGTGGGCATTCCAGCCAAGGATATTCCTTTCCTATTCAGTCGTTTTTATCAGTCGGAAGCCAATGCACATAAAAATAAAGATGGCTCAGGAATCGGACTTTCTATGGTAAAAAGATATGTAGAACTTCATAATGGCGAGGTACATATCACCTCTGAAGTAGGAAAAGGCACGGATATTACAGTCTCTCTGCCGATAATAAATGAGGAAATTACAGAGAATTCTGTCTTAGTCCATGATGACAATAGTCTTTTACCTACTTCCGAAATAAAAGTCCTGATTGTAGAAGACAATGTAGAAATAGCCCGTTTCCTCACAGATAATCTTAAAGATATGATCTGCACCGTTACGCATAATGGGAAATCAGGATATGAAATGGCTCAGGAACTAGAACCAGATATTATTATTTCGGATGTTATGATGCCCGTTATGGATGGCATTGAAATGAGTCGTTTACTGAAACAGAACATTTCAACTGCTACCATTCCTATCATTCTTATTACTGCTAAAGATGACAAACGAACGGAATCTCAAGCATATAAACTGGGAATAGACACTTTTATTTCTAAACCTTTTGATATGAAGGAATTGGAAGAACGAATGCAACAAATCATACGGAGTAAATCTCTCTTAATTCGCAAAATCAAACAATCGGATATAATACAACGACACAAAGAAATCGTTGCTGAATCTATTGAAGAAAAGCTATTGATCAGAATTACAGAAATCATTGAAGAAAGATTAGCTGATTCAGATCTGAACGTACAAAAGCTATCTGAAATATCCGGGTACAATTCCAAACAAATATATAGAAGAATAAAACAATTGACAGGACACACAGTCGTAGATTATATCAAGTCTATCCGTCTAAAAAAGGCTGCACTACTTTTGGAACACCGAAAGTATACAGTGTCCGAAGTCATGTATCAGGTTGGTTTTTCGAATCCTTCTTATTTCTCCAAATGTTTTGCAGAGAAATATGGAAAAACACCCAAACAATATATGGAATCAACAACTAATACAATATGAGATATTTAAAGATTCTGATTTTCATTTTAGGAAGTATGTTTCAAATACATGCAACCGCACAAATAAAAGAGTTATTTCCAGATGGAACAATTATACCTGATTGGTTCAGACAGATAGAAGAAACCCAGATATCAACATTAGGTAAACACTTTAAAATAACCGATTACGGTATAATCAATGATAGTACTACCGTGCAAACTGAAAAGATACAAACTATCATTGACAAAGCGTATGCATCAGGGGGAGGTGTCATTATAATCCCCCAAGGGACTTACCTAAGCGGCTCATTATTTTTCAAACCAGGTACGCACTTACACTTGGAAGAAGGGGCTGTTTTGAAAGGTAGCGATGATATCAACGACTTTCTCATAACAACAACACGCATAGAAGGACAGACATTAAAATACTTTGCTGCTTTGGTTAATGCAGATAACGTGAATGGATTTACAATTTCCGGTAGAGGCACCATTAACGGAAATGGCCTTCGCTACTGGAAATCTTTCTGGCTACGAACCAAAGTTAATTCCCAATGTACCAACATGGATGAAATGCGTCCCCGTTTGGTATATATATCAAATTGTAAAAACATACAAATATCTGATGTGAGATTGATAAATTCTCCATTTTGGACTACCCATCTTTATAAATGCGAAAATGCCAAGTTACTTAATCTTCATATATTTTCTCCGGAAACACCCGTCAAAGCTCCCAGTACAGATGCCATTGACTTGGATGCATGTACCAATGTGCTTATCAAAAGTTGCTATATGTCTGTTAATGATGATGCCGTAGCTTTAAAAGGAGGAAAAGGACCTTCTGCAGATAAAGACAATAACAATGGAAAGAATAGCAATATAATAATTGAAGATTGTATTTTTGGTTTTTGCCATGGAGTACTTACCTGTGGAAGTGAATCTATTCATAACCATAACATTATACTCAGACGAATCTGCGTTGAAAATGCATATAATCTGCTTTGGTTGAAAATGCGCCCTGATACCCCACAGAATTATGAATATATTACAGTTGAAGATGTCAAAGGAAGTGCTCAGAATTTTTTATTAGTCCGTCCATGGACGCAATTCTTTGATATGAAAGGACAAACAGAATCTCCACTTTCATATTCCAGTAATATAACAATGCGCAATATAAATCTCAAATGTCATAATTTTCTAAACGTTAGCGATTCCAAACAATATAATTTATCCAAGTTCACATTTGAAAACATCAACGTCGAAACAACTAAAAAAGCAAGCATTGAATTGGATTACATAAAAGATCTAAAACTAAAAAATATATCTATTAAAACCCCATAACCTCTTTCACTAAGCACATTTCATGATAGGAAGTCAGTTTTTCCAATAATAAAAAAGCTACACCATAAGAGGTTTGAGGGCAATAAGAAGTAATGATATTATCGTCCACTACGATAGGTTCATTGACTACTATTGCCCCGAAATCCTGAAGTACTTTTTGCTTATGGGCTCCTCTTAGATGGTAAGTCGTCGCTTTTCGGCCTTTCAATACCCCACTTTTACCAACGGCTAAAGCACCTACACAGACAGTTGCAATCCACTTCTTTTGAGCATCAAACCTGCGGATCAAATCCATCAGTTTTTCATGATACGCTTCTTCATAAAATCCAAATTCCTCGAAACCACCGGGTATGGCAAGTGCATCATACTCATCCGCCGATACTTCATCGATAGTTTTATCCACCATAACCGGAACATAAAACGAACCTACCACTCTCCTATTCAAACCGCATGTAACCACATCAACCTTACAACCGAAGTCAGTCCTTGCCCATCCCATAACATCAATGAAGACACTAAACTCTATCGTCTCAAATCCTTTAATCAAAAACACCAATAATTTCATAATCAATATCGTTCTAAATTCCACAATTTGTTAACGCCGCAAAGATAGGCATACCCCGAATTGTCTGAAATGACAAACTTCCGTCAAAAACTGCCATATTTTATCTTTAGATAAAATAAGCTGCATCTCAGCATAACTTTTTCATGCAAGCATGAAAGTTCTGCATTCGATTTACATTATCTTTGTCTGTGATAAGAACAAATAAAATCGGATATGGATAAGACATACATGCATATAGCATTCCTGGCCGTACCCAATGCAACTTTACTCGATATTACAGGGCCTTATAAAGCCTTCTCACTTGCTACGCAATGTCTTCAATCCTATACCAACAAAAATAAAACCACCTATAAACTACATACTTTATCAATAGACAGAAACAAGATAGTCAGAACATCCTCAGGCCTTTGTTTGCTCTGTGAAAATTCTATCAAATCTCTGGATTATAAAATAGATACCCTATTCATTCCAGGTATTCCCGAAAGCCTCACGGATATGGTCGATGCAAAAACACTATCATGGATTAAGCGACAATCGACTAAAGTACGGAGGATATGCTCTGTATGCACAGGCGCTTTTATTTTGGCAGAGGCTTCAGTCTTAGAAAATAGAAATGTGGCAACCCACTGGAAATTATGCAAAAAATTAGCAGAAAGCTACCCTACTCTAAAGGTAGATAACGAATCAATCTTTATCAAGGACGGACATGTATATACGTCGGCCGGAGTATCTTCCGGAATAGACTTGGCATTAGCACTGATTGAAGAAGACTACGGGAGAACGTTAGCTTTAGAAGTAGCCAGAGAGTTAGTAGTATATTTAAAACGGCCGGGTAATCAAGCCCAGTTCAGCGTGACACTCAGCCACCAGGACAGTGACCATAAACCTATTCAGAATATAAAAGACTGGCTTCCCGAACATCTAAAAGACCGGATAACCGTGGAACAATTGGCTGAACAGGCATTAATGAGCCCCAGGAATTTTGCACGTGTATTTACCAGGGAAACAGGCACTACACCAGCCAAATACATAGAGAAACTGAGAACGGAAGCCGCTTGCCGCTTTCTTACAGAAACTGAATTAACATTGGAATTTATTGCCCACGAATGTGGCTTGACAGGCATAGATAATATGCGCAGACTGTTTCTGCGACACCTGAAAATTACTCCATCAGATTACAGACAACGTTTCAGAACCGTATAGCAAAATGTCGTTTTTTACAAGCGTATGCAAAATCCAAACGCTATTTTTGCAAACCCAATGAAGCGGTATGAATATACAAGAAAAGAAGTTGGTCACTCATATTCTTAATTTCGTCATAAGGAATCTGCAGGTTGGTCTACAAACTTTTTACGAAAAGATTATTCGGCTTATCTTTGCATCAAACGAAGTGCTTCCAGAAAGACTAAACAGACTAAATAACATAAGTGGTATTAAATAAGTTATCGCAATGACAGACAATATTTTAATCTTCCGGACTTCTATAGAAAAGAGGCGGGAAATAAAGAAAATAGAAAAGTTATTCACCCAATATCCACAGATCCACGTATGGAACGTAGACTTTGAAGATTGGGAGAAGATACTGAGAATTGAATGTCAAGGGATAACCCCGACTGATATCTCGGACGCACTGAGTACAATCGATATCTGCGCAACAGAGTTAGAATAAGGTAGAAGTTATTCCAAGAGCTGCTACCGAAGCACACTAAACAAACGAGTTACTATTTATCTCAAACTTACCGACAGACCCCTGAAAGGAGTTCAAACAGTTGCTTCCGTTTTACCGGCTTAGGCAAGAAAGCATTACATCCGGCATCCATAGCACTGGCACGGTCAGTATCGAAAGCATTCGCTGTAAGTGCTACAATCGGGATGTCACTATTGAACTCCCGAATCTTCCGAGTAGCTACTAAACTGTCCATGACAGGCATTTTCAAATCCATAAGCACGAAATCAAACTTCCCATTGCGAATCTCCTCAACAGCCTCTACACCATTGGTCACCCGTAACAAGTCGTAATCCTTAAGAATATTCCGCACTAACAAGAAATTGCTGTCGTTATCTTCGGCCACCAGAATTTTGAGTTTCCTGTCACTGCCTTCGCTAAACACCGGACGACGGTTTGGAAGAGTTGTTTCCGGGCAACCGACGTCTCCATGCTGAAAGATCTCACACGGCACCCATGCCCAAAAGGTCGATCCAATCCCCTGTTCAGAAGTGAATCCGATCTCTCCACCCGCAGCTTCAACAATTGCCCGGGAGATTGCCAATCCAAGTCCTGTACCTTGAACAAATTCATTCAACTTCTGGAAACGACCGAAAACCCGATCCTGTAGTTCTTTAGGGATACCCGTCCCCGTATCCTCCACATAAAACCGAATTCCGTCTTTTTCAACCGAGTATCCCATTCTGATATATCCCGATCTGGTATATTTTACCGCATTAGTCAGGAAGTTCATCCATACCTGCTTAAGCCGGTTACTGTCGAGGAAAATCCAACATTCCGAACAAGGATTATCTTGGGCCAACTCCACGTCAGCGTTCGGAATCTTCGACCGCATCATCACATAGAGTTCATTGCACAGTTGTGTCAGGTTAAACCGTTCACGTTTCCGATCAATAATTCCCGACTCAATCTTCGAAAGATCCAAAATGTCATTGATAAGTCGCAACAACAAGTCATTGTTGGACTCGATAATATGCCAATACTCCTTCTTTTCATCCGGGTCGTCACTGTCGACCAGCAATTCGGAGAACCCTACAATGGCGTTCAGTGGTGTACGTATTTCATGACTCATATTGGCCAGAAATGCCGACTTCAACCGGTCGGAGAGCTCGGCCTTATCTTTCATCTCTTTCAGTTCCTGAGCCATTTTTTCCCACTTCGTATTGTTGAAAGCGATACCGGTATAGCGAATGACGTTTCCCTTCTTGTCACGTTCAGACGGAAGCCCGGTAACAATCAGTGTCTGCCAATCCTGATCCCATTTGGTACGGGAACGATACTGAAGCGAGAACTCCTTATACTGCCCGGCAGACATGCCGACCATATTTTCACGAACACGTTCCGTATCCTCAGGATGGGCAGCTTTCAAATAATCCTCAGGCATAATTGCTTTTTCGGGATTAAAATCATTCACCGGATCATTGAATGACCGATATTGCCGGGGCTTCACATCGTAATCCCAATAGGACATACCCACAGTCTTGAAAGTCAGCTCCATCTTGTAGTTCCGTTCTT
>Ga0192241_10441_pt1 | contig 20036 bp, 9 predicted proteins | sample Koala_Koa27_I3_FD_131239 | JGI IMG/M metagenome (GOLD analysis project Ga0192241, IMG submission 131239) | Enriched cells from koala feces incubated with labeled cellulose particles, San Francisco Zoo, California, United States - Koala_Koa2-7_I3 ... | reverse complement strand
AGTTTGCGGCACTCGATTATGTCGATTCCAAAGAAATCCGTTACGCATACCGACTGAAAGGACTGGAAGAAGAGTGGCACGACGGGGACAAGAACCGTTCTGCCAGCTACATCAACTTGCCGAACGGCAAATATAAACTGCAAATCAAATCCACCAACAGCGACGGCGTATGGATGGACAATATCCGCACTTTATCCATCAACGTACTGCCCACTTTCTGGGAGACGGGCTGGGCATGGCTGCTCTACATTATTCTCTTCGTTCTCTTTACGGGCAGTATTGTATATGTACTTTTTTATATTTATCGGTTGCGCCATCAAGTGGATATCGAGCAACAACTATCCAATATCAAGCTCCGTTTCTTTACTGACATATCTCATGAACTCCGGACACCGCTGACTCTGATCAGCAGTCCGGTCAATGAAGTTCTGGAAAATGAAGACTTATCCGCCACAGCCCGTGAGCACCTGACTGTGGTACAAAAGAACGCCGAACGTATGTTACGTCTCATGAATCAGATTCTGGACTTCCGCAAGATACAGAATCAGAAGATGAAAGTGCTGGTGGAGAAGACAGACCTAATTCCACTTCTTGAAAAAGTAATGATCAACTTCCGCTTGATTGCAGAAGAAAAGAAGATTAATTTCCGATTGGAAAGCGAACTTAAGTCAATATATGCATGGATAGACCGCGATAAGTTTGAAAAAATATTCTTTAATCTGATATCCAATGCATTCAAATATACACCGGCTGAGAAGGCAATTACAATAGAAGTGACAAAACAGACGGATAAAGTGACTATCTCTGTGGTGGATGAAGGCATCGGAATTGAACCGACTAAACTGCGTACTTTGTTCCAGCGCTTCGAAACACTGGCACAGCAGAATATGCTCCAACCGTCTTCCGGCATCGGCCTGTCATTGGTAAAAGAAATGGTCGATATGCATCACGGTACAATCAAAGTAACGAGCGAGCCGGAAGCGGGAAGCCGTTTCATGGTAACTCTGCCTCTTCAAAAGGAAGTCTTCGAACAAGATAGTCAGGTGGAATTTATTCTGAATGACAGCCAAAGTCCGGTTACTCATCCGGACAGCAGCCTCCAGACTGAGAAAAGAGCAGAAGCGGAAGACAAAGAAGATATGGAGAATAATGCGGCCCCGGATACGCTTACTATATTGGTAGTTGAGGACAATGAGGAACTGAAAACTTTCTTAAAAAACATCTTGTCTGAGAATTATACTGTTATCACCGCTTCGAACGGAAAAGAAGGATGGCAACACGCAGTTGATAATATCCCCGATCTTATCATCAGTGACGTAATGATGCCGGTTATGGACGGTCTGGAGATGATTCGGCAAATCAAAGAAAACAATAACATCTGCCACATTCCCATCATTGTATTATCGGCCAAAGCCTCTCTGGATGACCGGATAGCCGGACTGGAGCAAGGCATAGATGACTATATCACGAAACCTTTCAGCGCCACATATCTGAAAACACGTATCGCTTCACTGCTCCGCCAACGCAAATCCTTGCAGGAAATCTATATGGCCAAACTGACGGAAGGGAAAGAAATAGCTGTCGCAGAAGCTCTTACCCCGTCGCAACCGCAGATTACTCCCTACGACGAGCAATTCATGCAAAAGGTAATGGAGTTCATAGAAGAACAGATGGATAATGCCGAACTGACCATCGACGAATTTGCAGAGCATCTGATGCTCAGCCGCACCATCTTCTATCGGAAACTGAAGTCCATCATCGGACTGACTCCTGTAGACTTCATACGTGAAGTACGCATCAAACGTGCAGCACAGCTAATAGACAGCGGGGAATATAATTTCTCACAGGTAGCCTATATGACCGGTTTCAATGACCCGAAGTATTTCAGTAAATGCTTCAAGAAGGTAGTAGGTATCACGCCTTCCGAATATAAAGAGAAGAATAAATAAAAAAAGAAGCCGACCGTACGCATTCATTAATCACCATAACCGGCTATTTTCTTTCGTAGCACCTAGGTCAGACAATTGTAGCACCCAGGTCAGATAACTGAAGCACCTAGGTAACACATTCGTCTCACCTAGGTGCAACGAAAGAAAAACGACTAAAGACATAAAAGATTTTGGCTAGCAGGATACTTATTTATCCCTATGTTCCAATAAGTTAGCAGCAGTTCCGTATCTGTTAATTCCGCTGATTTCCGGAAAGCAGCATTTTTCCGGAATCCTTTTTATATTCTTTCCCGTTAATAATAATGCCTGTAGCATTTTTTATCTGTATGCCCGGAGCCTCGGGATCCTCCACTTTGATATTCTCCATATTCACCTGAGAAGCCTGATTGATTACAATACCTTTCTTGGCATTAGTGACAGTCATGTTCTTGATAAAGATATTCTTAAGAGGCATTTCCGGCAGCCCGTTGAAATATACTGCCCGTCCCGCACCTCTGCAAAGAACATTTGAAATATAAATGTTCCTGAAAACAGGAGTTTCCTCATTCACATCCGGTATCGGAGTTTCCGGAGAGTCATTGACAGCATAATACAAATCCATCGTCAGAGCATCATTGGGAATATCAATCATATTGATATTATCTATGAAAATATTCTCTACTACGCCACCACGTCCGCGGGTACTCTTAAACCGCAGACCGACATCTGTGCCTACGAAAGAACAGCCCGATACGTATACATTCCGGACACCACCGGACATTTCGCTGCCAATTACGAATCCGCCATGCCCGTGCAAAACCGTATTATTCTTAATAATCACGTTCTCACAAGGTTCTCCCCGCCTGCGTCCATCCTCATCTTTACCCGATTTCAGACAGATAGCATCATCCCCCGCATCAAAGAAACAATTAGTGACCAGTACATTTTTACACGACTCCACATCCAGCGCATCGCCGTTTTGCGAATACCAGGGATTGAACACCTTCACATCGTTCAAAGTCAAAGATTCGCAGGACAAAGGATGGATACACCAGCCCGGTGAGTTCTTGAAAGTCACTCCTTCCAGCAGAATCCGTTTGCTCTTTACTATACTCAGCATGACAGGACGCAACCAACTTTTCATGTAAGTCCACTCTTCATCGGTTATTTCTTTCTGCCCGTTATTTTGTCCGGTCATAAGTACAGAGGCTTTCAAAGCACCCGCATCAGGATACCATACTTTTCCGTTCTCATCCACTTTACCACCCGAACTCACCAGATTTTTCCATTGCCGTTCCGTCATCTTGTCTTTCTTGACCGGACGCCATCTATCTCCTGCCCCATCGAAAACGCCACTGCCGGTGATGGCTATATTCTCAGCATTCATTGCCGAAATCGGTGATTGACAGCGCTTGGTGTCCAGCCCTTCGAAAGAAGTGTCGATAATGGGATATAGAGATGTATCGCTGCTAAATACAATGAGAGCATTCTTCTCGGCATATAGATTAACGTTACTCAAAAGTACGACGGGCCCCGTCAACCATAATCCTTCGGGTATGATAACTTGCCCCCCTCCTTTGGAGTTTACCGCCTTGATTGCATTGTTTATCGCCTCTGTGTTCAAGGTCACACCATCGCTGAGTGCGCCGAAATCACGGATATTAACCTCATAATCGGGAAAGGAAGGTTGGCTCACTTCAGGCATTGAAAACGGAAGATTCCTGTATACGTCTCCCTGTTCTTTTGTTCCACTTTCCGGATTTGAATAAACCTGATATGATATAAATATCATAACACCTGTCAGCACGACTCTCAAATCCTTTTTCAAAATTCCATTCATCTCTTTTTTATTTATTTTATCGGGTTCCTATTGATAACTACTTACAGAAATATCCATATCTTCATTGATATGTTTTTCCCATTTCACAAGCAAAAGTAATGGAAGTCTACTCCCCCTAAGTTCAATTATTGACAGATTAGGAGTAAAAAATAGTCATTTACCTGTTCGTCTATTAAAATTGTACTCAAACAAAGTATATCTCCGGAAAATAATTCATAAAAAAGCCATAGTAGAAAAGTATTATAAAATTCTTCCTTACTATGGCCCTTAATCTAATCCTGAAAACAGTTTTAATCTATGGTCAGAGTTTCATCATCTTGCCAATCTATAGTTCCGGCAGCACCATTTTGGTCTGTCCAGCCTTTGGTCTGTCCGAGCCAGGAGTTATTGTCCAAAATATCTTTTGACAGACCCATTATATAATAATTAGATCGCCATCCGATCTTAATCCATTCATTGCTGTTGTTCTTATCAGGTTGCACATTGGGCTCCCCGTACTGGAAATTAGACTCCCAAAAATCAGCCACTTCTTTAAGTTGCTTCTGGAAATCGGCAGATTCAGGGTCTGCAAATATATTCTTACGCAGTTCCGACAACACATCTTTACTGCCTGGAGTATATCCATCTTTTACATCCACATATTTAGCTGTACGATATCTTTCGGTCAACGGAGTTACTCCCAGGAATGAACAGGTATTAGTGGTACTCAACTGCATAGCTTCTCCCCGTCCTCCATCATAAAGCATCCAACGCCAAATATCCCAATATCTTTTGCCTTCATATGCCAGTTCGACCTGACGTTCACGCAAACAGGCAGCCAACGCCGATGCCCGGTCAAACACATAAGTATCCAAACCGTAATTATTAGTGGAAGGAATCCCAACCCGCGCACGCAATTTCCCGATTGCCTGTTTACATAAATCAATCTGATTGGTTGCCGCATAACACTCGGCAAGATTCAATTGCAATTCCGCATAACGGAAATCATAGATATGCACTCCCGAAGCTTCGTAGTTGTTGGCAGAAGCAGTATTGAGTCCACTCATCTTACGTACGAATACCGGACTGGTTATATTTACTCCTTCACTATAGGCAAAGCCGCTGGTAGTTGACTCCGAAGTTCGCCAACGATAAGCCCAGACCGTATCATTGGTGACATCTTTATGTCCCCACTTCAAACCATTAAAGGCAAATGTCTGGTAGAAACGCGGATCACGGTTTTCCATAAAGCGCAAACTACCTTCGGTAACCTGATGAGCGGCATCAGGAAGTGTACCGTCAGCCATAGGGAATACATCGATCAACTCAATAGGAGCACCTTTTCCACCGCTTCCTCCTTGAGAACTCAAACGGATATTCTTCTCCCAGCGATTATTCTTGTAACCTAATGACGAGTTGCTTTCCTTAGCCAATAGTCGGACAACTAATGTTTCTCTGTTAGAATGTTCATCATCGTCATCCGCCAATATTTTACTCCAGCTTGCAGCATCCGTCACACCGTCCAATCCACTGGCAGTAATACCGGAAATAGCGTTCTGAGTAGCTTCCAGGGCTTTTTGCCAACGAAGGTTGCCCGGATCATTCCAATTCTTATTAAAGATGGGGCTGGCATAGAATAATAACACACGGCTCTTGTATGCCAATGCTCCGCCACGTGTGAGACGTCCGTAATCGTTTGTTCCCCATTCATCCGGCAGCAAAGCGGCCGCATCGGTCAAGTCTTTCACAATCTGTTCCACACATTGGGTCACAGAGGCTCTTGGCAGTCCTGCATCGGTCACCTCAGCATTCAGCACTGTTGTCACAATAGGTACGCAACCATACATACGAACCAAATCAAACAACTGCATGGCACGTAGAAAGAGGGCCTGCCCTTTTGCCTTATCTTTGGTATCCTGCGAAACCGAGGAAGCATCAATGTCACGAAGCAGGATATTGCAGTTACGTATACGCGTATAAGCATTGTTTGTAACACTTGAACCTAGTGCCTTGCCGAAATAACCGGCAAACAACGGGTCGTAACTTTTACCGCTGGATGCATCTGTCTGTGTTTTTATATCATCAATGGTCGAATATTGCGTACTCGGGTCAATCCGGCTGGTAGACGTGATTCCCCACATCTCATCCGTGAATTCGTTAAAATCCTGCGCATAAGAAGTATACAATCCCAAATACTGCGACGTCGGAGATGTATAGTTTTCAAAACTTGTCTGATATAATCCGGCCAGATACCAGGTGATTTTCGTTTCAGAATTAAAATCATCATAAGCTCCGTAATTATTCATATCCAAAAATGAATCACTGCAACCGGACATAAACATACCGAGGGCTAAAGTTCCTGTATATAAAAAGTTTTTCTTTTTCATCGTTGACACAATTATTAAAATGTAACATTAACACCTAATGACCAAGTTCTTAAAGTAGGATAATCTGTAGAAGAAGCATCATACATATTACGGTAATGGTTAGGGTATGGATTGTACAAATCCCACAAATTATTACCGGTCAGATTCAGACGGACAGCCGACATTTTCAACGGAGCAATCCACTTTTTAGGAAGTGTATAGCTGACAGACAGATTACGTATGTAACAACGGAAGGTACTAATCATCCAGAAATCAGAGTTGGCGATAGCCGAACTGGAAATCAGAGATTCTGTTCCCAAGTTAGGGTATTTACCATTCGGATTGTACATTTCGTCAAACATATCTCCCCAGAAAGAATCCGGCGCCCATATCATTGTACTCTTATTACCACCCATAGAAGCACGATCTATGAAGCGTACTCCACCCCATGAAGTAGCGATATTGGCACTGATAGCAAGTCCTTTCCAACTGGCACCCAGTCTTGTCGAGACATTATAAGTCTTATTCTTTTCACATAACTTTCCATAATCCTGTTCCAATACAATCTGTCCGTTGGGACCTTGTTGAACTCCATTAACCATTTCGCCCCCTAAATCCTGGTAAGCCAGCATGCCCGGACGCAAATCGTCTTTACTTGTCTTATCCAGATATTTAGTTTGTCCGCCTTCGGGAGTATATGATTCCAGATAAGACCAGTACCTGTTAATATCATCCTGCGTACGCAAAATTCCGTCACCATTCGAGGTTCCTTTCCATACCTTGAATCCCCATACCGGCAGATATGTAGACATTCCTTCTTCCCAGCTTGAGCTGGACGGATATTTGTTATAGCGCAAACCCGGCACCCACTCTTTCACTCTACTACCGTTCAGACCGAAATCCATACCGATATTATAGTTCACCTGTCCTACCTTGTCACGCCATGTCAAAGACAACTCGCCGCCATATGTATCAACACGGCCAAAATTTTCTTCAGCATACGAACCACCGGCATACACGGGAATTCCCGGTTGGCTAGCCATAAACTGATTCAAGATGTTATCATTGATATCATAGTAGAAATCGAATACCGCACTTAAACGACCATCAAAGAAACGAGTATCAAAACCAAGATTAAACTTGTCGGAAACATCCCATTTCACATTACGGTTCGGAGATGACTGCGGGATCAGACTGGTACCTGGCTTTCCGCTTTCGGCACCGAACTGCATTCCTTTCAAGTCCATCTTGTACTGTTCTTTCCATTTCCACATCTTGATATTGTCACGTCCCGTACGTCCCCAGGATGCACGTACCTTCAAGAATTCAAACCAAGGAAGCGAGCGTTTGAACCATGATTCTTCAGACATGATCCATCCTGCAGAGATACCGGGAAAGAATCCCCAATAATTCTCCGGAGCAAACTTAGTCGAAGCGTCCGAACGGAAAATAAACTGCAACATATAGCGGTCAGCATAAGAATATGCCACACGTCCCAAGTAAGAAAGCGAGCCCGATTCACCTTTAAGCGTCACTGTATTGTCGGAAGCCAGAGCTGACTTGCCGTCCGGCCCGACGATGGAGGGACCGCCGACTCCCAGATAAGTATCAGAAATGTCATGAGCCAGATCGGCATATTCAATATCACGAGAGTCATAGAATGATTCATAACGCTCGATGGAAGCCATAGCCGAAATGCTATGTTGGCCAAACGTACGGTCATAGTTTACGTAAAAGTTCATCTGACGTCTTTCCGCCTGTTTATCTTTAAATGATAATGTACTGTTCTTATCAAAGATAGCCGTTTTAAAGGAACTGCTCGGGATGGTATAGACTAAATGCTGGTCGGCAGGCATTCTGCCGCCTACATACGCCAGTTCATAAGGGAAGCTAGCCTGCTCGGTTGCTTCACTTGAGTGCGAAGACGAATAAGTGGCACGGAGTGACAAACCTTTCACAAAAGGAACTTCGTAGGTCAATGAAATGTCAGCATTCCAGCTATTGCTCCTGTTTTTACTGAACGAACCACTATTATTCAACGCAAAATAATTCCAGGAAGTGACATAATCTCTATTAAAGCTCGGACTACTATAGGTATTCTCGATAGGTCCCAGCCAATATTCCTGATCTTGCCCGTTCTCATCCGATAAAGTCACACTCCAAGGCATATGGTTGGGCATATGATGCAAAGCACTATAGTCTGATTTTTCCGTACTTCCACTCATCCCGTACAGTTTAAAGCGGGCTCCTTTTGTATAGATCTGATCGGATTTACCCTCATTACCGGCAACCGTGGCTGATAATTTAATATCATTCGTCAAACGCACATCAACACCGGCACGATAAGTATAACGCTTATAGCTTTGATCACCCAAATTTGCTCCCTGGTCAAAATAAGTAGCTCCGGCATAATATGTAGCACGTTCACTTCCACCGGTAACATTCAGTGTATGTGTCTGTTGGAAAGCCGATTTCCAACCTGCTTTATCCAGCCAATCATAATTCAGGTTGTCCATCTCAGCCAGTTCCATATCACTATACAGCACATCGAGGTCATCATAACCACTCGCTTTATTGGAACCTATCGCCAAAGCATTATAGAAACGTCCATAAGCAGAACCTTTCAGCACCTTGGAATGACTAACGGCATCATTCACGGCAAATTTACCTGAATAGGAAATAACAGGTACTCCTTTTTTTCCTCTTTTGGTCTTTACAAGAATTGCACCATTGGCAGCACGAGAGCCGTAAATCGCTGCACTGGCATCACGTAACACAGTTATACTTTCTACTTCCGAAGGGTCCAGCATATTAAACTGCTCCATACTCGGCTGCCCATTCGTTCCTAACTGAATGACATCATCAATAATAATCAAAGGGGTGGAATTACCGCCATCCTTGGATATTCCGGTGAAAGTCCGGTTCTGACGGATATAAACCTCATTGGCATTCGTACCCGGACGGCTGGAGCCTAGCTGTACATTCAGGCCATTCACCATTCCCTGCAAGGCTTCCGAAAGATTGGATACCGGAAGATCTTCCAGTTCTTCAGCAGAAATAGTCGATACGGAACCGGTAATGTTTTTCTGTTTCATACTACCGTAACCTACTACGACTACTTCATCAAGTTTCTGGTTATCTTCCTGAAGAATGACTTTCAAAGTATCGCCTTTCGGCAGGATTACTTGTTTCAGATATCCGATATAAGATATTACCACCTTTTTCCCATCCGGCACATTCAGCGAAAAGTGACCGTCAATATCAGTAATAGTACCTGTCGTAGCATCCTGTAACCGTATAGTAGCTCCGATAATCGGCTGGCCACTTTCGTCCACTATCTGTCCTGTAACCTTTCGGGTCTGTGCATTGGCTGACAGCGCAAATGCTACGAAACACAATAGCACGCCTACCTTTTTAATGAATGAAGATCTCTTGAACTTCATAAATACAATGTGTTTATTCATATTATATATATTATTTAATGCGCGGTTCATCGTCTCCATTTTGAAGCACCTACGCTGGAACAACCTGTGAATAACTCGTTCAATTTAAAATTGTTAGTCCCCGGAGCAGTGAACAGAGTGGCAGTTGACATTTTAGAATCACTCAGTCCGAGGTTTCCTTTGCTTGAAGTACGATCATTAGCCTGAAAACTATTAACCGAACTGAAAGGATATACGCCGGTATAATCATCCTGTCCTCCGGACCCCAGTTCATTAAATTTCGGAAGTTTTCCATCTATTTTCATGGAACCGCCAAATACACAATTTTCAATCTTGACAGCAATACTCGGATCTACCCGGAATAAGAAGGAGTTTTCCATCGGCGCATAACAGAATGTAGTGTTTGTAATCGAAATACTCTTTCCACTGCTACTATTCCGCAAATCTGCAATACCGCAAATATTAGTGATAGTACACTCATCAAAAGAGACATCATTGATGTAATTTCCATTTTTGCCATCAGTCGAAACTATACCCTGATTACCGATTGCGTTAATGGTACATTCTTTGAAAGCAATAGCTCCTACATTTCCTGTAGCCTTTTTTGAACGGACAATAGAACGGAAATTCTCAATATAGCAATTAGTGAAATCAATCGTGTTAATCAGAAAAACATCGGACTCCGGACAAATCACTTGTTTACCACTCAAACTGTTATCAGCAACCTCACTTAATGATTTGGAAGCCCTAAGATTGATGCGTTTAAAAGTAACCTTGTCTACAACTCCGCCTTCTACTATACGGAAAGCGTTATCAAAACTAAATGTCGGATAATCTTCCAACGTTTGCGGAGTAACAAAATGAACTGAATGTGCAAACTCAATAACAGTTTCTCCACTATTCAACACGTACGTCTTACCTGCCGGAAGCACAAAGGTTGTACCTTCTGCCAGAGAGTTCCAGTCAAGTCTATTAAAATAATCAGGATCAAATGCTTCGTTACGCAAATCTATCCGGTTTGCCGTCCCATAATCTTCATCCAGATTTTCGGTTACAGCTGTCTTTACTTCTATGCGTGCCTGATAAGTATCCGAACTCTGTTCATCACCCGAATAAAAACTAACACGATAAGAAGTCTCCGGAGTTAAATCATCTATAATTTTGGAGCCGGCCAGATATTCTTCGGAAGAAACGTTATAAACCTTTATATCTTGAGAATTAACAGTCTCCAGCCCCATCGGAACAGCAGTCAGAGCTGTAATCACAACAGTATCATTAGGCGTCCACGAAATAAGAGCCTGTGTATCTATAGTACGAGCTTCTCCTAACTCTATCGACAAAGGGCGGTAAAGAACACCCGTCACCTCTGTTTCCCAATAACCGGACAGCCTTCCGTTACCTTCACATTTCACCTTAAACTTGTAGTTTTCTTCCCAGTCTAAATCTATCACACAGGAAGAACGGTCACCCGGCACGGTCTCCGTCTTATAAAGTTCTTCCCCTTTATCCACCACCTTATACACCTCGACGACATATTCGGTCGCTCCTTCTACGCTTTTCCAACTAAGATATGCCTTGTTTTGCACTATCTCCATAGCAGTAACCGGTCGTAACAATACTTTTGAGCCGGCATCATCATCGTCCGAACAGCTTGTCATCAGTCCTGAAAAACAACTTAACAGGCACCCTACTGTCATTAATTTCAATAAATTCATAGCATTCTATTTTAATATTAACACTGATTTCACTTCTTAAAGTTGTAGGAAATACTTTCACCTACCAGACTATTAAGATATACTTCCAAAGCTGTATAACCAACCTCTGTTGTCCTGTTACGGTCTTCCGGATTAGCAGGATCCAAACCAACCTTTTTCTCCCAGGCATCATCCATGCCATCCTGATCCGCATCCGTAATGGTTCCGCTGGTTTTATACGTCAGTCCATCCAGACCTTCAGCCTCATCCGGGCTATTTATTATGCCCGGGATAGCACCACTATTGGCGTCTCCGGCTCCTGTATAAGTACAAAGTCCGCTCTTCACTTCTTTTACAATACGCGCATCTACTTTATCACGGGGAAATGCGCCGGCACCACTTTTATCAGCCAACACAGATTGATAAGCTTTCTCCGCAGATTCATATTGGTCAGATAAAGTGTATGATTCCCAGTCGAACCAATATTGTTCATAATTCTCTTTCCCTGAAGGAATAATGAAAGAAGAAGCTTTCATCTCATCGATAGAATAAGGATAATTACCATCCGTATATACACCTTCCCAATTGTCGGAAGTCAGTTGAGAATTACCCTCCATTACATTACCATGAAAGTACCACTTTGAAACGGCACGCAAAGGTGCCTTATTGGGTTCACGGGCGCTTGATTGCCGGAAGAATTTCAGTTCTTTTACCCGGGCTGTCGTAGCGGACCCCGGTTTATAATAATTATTCACAAAGTTACATGACCATCCATGATGTTCTGGATCCTGAGACTCGTCCATACCTCCATAAGTAGCCATTTGGCTACCCCAATTATAATTCACATTATTAATATATTCCATATAAACAACGATATCCTGTCCGGGATCCTTCCCCCGTGCGCCATTCATCAATGGTGTCCGGCTATTACAATGAGCAAACAGATTATGGTGATAAGTAGATGAAGTTCCTCCCCACGCACCACCATAAGCACGTGCACCTTTTTTATTGACCGAATAATAAAGCCCCTCGCTGGAAATGCACCATTGCACTGTAGAAAAATGAGTATCAATAAAATCAGTATTCTCTTCACTAGCCCAGCTGAAGGAACAATGGTCAATTATAAAGTTATTCGCATTTTCCACCCGCAGACAGGCGGCATTATGTTCCTTTCCACTCGCATCTTTTTCACCGACACGAAAACGCATATGCCGAATAATAAAGTTCTCCGAACCACCAAAATTTATTTCATTCTTAATGATGCAAACACCATCACCGGGAGCTGTTTGTCCAGCCAGCGTGAAGTTCTTAGCTTTGCAACGGATTTCCGACTTTAATTCTATTTTGCCCGAAACTGCAAAAACAACAGTAGTTGCTTCGTTTTGTGAGCATTGCTGCAATGCCCATCTAAAAGAGCCATCTCCGTCATCGTTGGTATTGGTCACTATAACGACTTTTCCTCCACGACCTCCCGTAGCATTTTTACCGAAGCCTTCAGCTGTAGGGAAAGCCTTTAATACCTCCGGTCCTTTCGCATAGGGACCTAACTCCATATTAGTAAACCCTTTGACATCGGTACACGCCCCTAAAAATAAAAGACAAGCACAAAAAGGATATTGTACCAGGTAACGTCTGAAAAAGACTGGAGTTACCACAAACGTCGTTCTAATAAGCACAGGAAAGCGTTGATACCAGGATTTCCATTTCTTAATAAATGCACAATTTTTCATTCATTTCAATTTAAAGTTAATACATATTACTATCTAATCAATACTTATATTACATGCAAATCAATCGTTGAAAACATGGGGAAAATTGAAACAGGAATTATCTTATGTTTATTCATTAATATTCCTGATTTATAGTTCTTATTTTTTGTTTCATATGTGCAAAAGAAGTTATATAAAACATAAAGCGAGGGGACTTTTTGAGCGTTTAGGTGCACTATTTTATCACTAAAATATCAGATACGAGATTTTGGGATTAAAATACCAAAAATTCCATATTTTACTTTACATAGTAATTTCGACTAGTCATTTTCAGTATTTGCTTGGATTAGAATAAAAGTGTCCATCAGGCGACTAGCATTCATTACTCTAAATGCTAGCCGCCTGATGGACACTCAAATTTTAGCTGATAACGAACGAAAATGAATCATCCGTTGATCAAATAGCTATTTCTTATAGTCCTAAACGTTCTTTTAATAACCTGTAACCCGAAAGGCTTACCCGAAGTTTAACCCCATTTTTCAATAATAGCTGGTACGTTTCCTTCCCAAACAATTCTACACGGGAGATTTGAGTGACATTGACAATCGTTGAGCGATGGACACGAACAAAGGTATCGGAAGGCAAATGAGTCTCAAAATACTTCATCGTCTGTTCCTTCAGATATTCCCCCGAAGGAGTAATCAGCATAACGTAGTCTCCGCATGCTTGTATGTAGATTAATTCATCCGTTTTAATCAAATGAATTTTCGAACCGTCTTTCACTGTGATACGGTCGATCTGCTCTATCTGCGGTTCTTCCAGCAGGCTAACCGGTTGATGCATTATCAATTCTTTTTCCAGTTCCTGATTCAGTGCATCTTCTTTAGCGACAATCAAACGATACCAAAGAAGAATGGCAACCCAGGTCGGAATGCCAAACAACAGACGAAAAGGGATGGTAGACGCAAAAGTGATATAGGGTATACCGGCTATCCTTGTTACAATATCGTAAACCATAAAGCTGCCGGCTATCCAGATCAGTATTCCTGCCACCAGAGTAATGACTTCCGTCTGAAAGATAGAGACTACTCCGACAACAAACCAGACCAAATAACCTAATGCCATCAACCAACCGATTGTCGCTATTCCGTCTATGACAGCAGGCACATAGTCCGCACCTGTGTATACACTCATTATCATTACCTGAGCTAACACCAGAACCAGCGCTACCACCAATACCGGCACCCAACGATAAGGATAATCTATAATCGGATGTGTTTTCATACGTTAGTCTTTAACTTCCAGTCCGCCAAAAGAAAGCCTTCCCCGAATGACTAATACACTTTCCTTGTTAATATTCCCGTTTTGCCAGCGTTTGTCATCACAACCGCCAAAGAAAGCATTGCACTTAAATACTACTTTCCAGTCAGAAGGGACATATATTTCGATGCCTCCCCAACTGCAATCCAAATCGATGTATGTTTCTCCCGGTGCGATATGAGTATGGCGCAGGTCAATCGTTGTTCCTCCACAAGAAGTACGGACGACTGCTCCTTTAAAAAGTTCATCAAGCACAACATGACGTGCAGCTCCAAAAGTGTTATCAGAACGCAGAAAGCCATCTTCCGATTCACTTTGCTGCTGATTGTTGGCAAAGTTCATGCCCGCATGACCATAATGTCCATGTTTCATCCATTCTCTATGGTCACGAAACATACGCTGTTTATCATTCCATGGTCCTCTGTGTCCGGATTTAAAAAGAAATAAAACTCCGGCTATGATCAAAGCTAAGGGCCAGACCATTGCCTGAGAATTCTCAGGCAGCCATGAAAGACCTCCTAGCAAAAAATAAACACCTATCAATACAAGGATAATTCCACCAACAAAATGACGGCGTATCATCGAATAAATTCCCATTATAATAAAAAGAGAATACCATGATACTATTATACTAAATAATTCAGCAGTAATCCAACCCATATTGCGGGCGAACAACAAAATCCCTGAAAGGATAAATAATGAAGCTACCAAAAGTTTTCCTGAAAAACCTGTAGGAGATGAGAATTTAGATTTCTGTTCCATCGTTTCTATGATTAATGATTGATGGTTCAAAGATACATCATTTCTTTGTGCTCTTACAGGCTTTTCAGATGATTTCCGGTCAGTAAACCGATGAATACCGGATAAAAATCGGTGAATGGGACAGAGTAAAGCGCAATAAATTATGCTCTAATTGAATCTAATAACAAAAAATACAATGTGAAAAACAAATATTGCACACCGACGTCTTTTCTTCCCTATACATTTGCAACCATATAATTAACACAATACGTGAGTACAACCAATATTTTAAAGAACTAATGCCATGAATAAAACTTTTTTAGGAACTTTTCTTGCATCTGTCTTCATATCATTCACAGCCTGTTCGGAAGAAAATCTCGAACAGGACACAAATCCTCCAACAGAACAGCCGGGAGATTCTACTGATCCGGATGATTCGGGAGAGGATCAGCTGCCGGAGTATCCGACTCCCGACCGTTCGACAGTCGCAGCTTTTCCCGGTGCCGAAGGAGCCGGAAAACTAACTAGTGGTGGAGCCGGAGGAACAGTATATACAGTAACTTCTCTCAAAGATGACGGTTCAGAAGGTACTCTCCGTTGGGCGATAGAGAAGTCGGGCAAAAGGACGATTGTGTTCGCTGTTGGTGGAGTCATCCCTTTAAGCAAACAGCTGCAAATAAAGAATGATGATATAACCATCGCAGGTCAAACAGCTCCCCACCCCGGTATTTGCCTGAAAAATTATACTTTACGTGTCAACGCAAACAATGTCATTATCCGATTTATCCGTTCACGCATGGGGGATGAATGTAAGACGGAAGATGATTCGATGAATGGGTATCAAGATTCTTATCCCGGCAAAAGGAATATTATTATCGACCATTGCTCAATGAGCTGGAGTACGGACGAATGTGCTTCATTTTATGGAAATACCGACTTTACCATGCAATGGTGTATCATCAGCGAGAGTCTGACAAATTCTCTTCATAACAAAGGAGGCCATGGATATGGCGGAATATGGGGAGGCAGCCCTGCAACCTTCCACCATAATCTGCTGGCTCACCATAGTAACCGCACGCCCCGCCTCTGCGGAAGTCGCTACTCCAACAGAGAGGATATGGAAAAAGTCGATTTATGCAATAATGTAATCTATAATTGGACTGGTGAAGGAGCCTATGCAGGAGAGGGAGGTTCTTATAATATCATGAATAACTACTATAAGCCGGGCCCTGTTAATGCCATAGCGAAAGTACATTGCCGTATTTTCACCGCTTATCTAGATGATGGCAAGAATCAACAGGCAAAAGGAGTATATGGAAAATTTTATATAAACGGGAATTATTTCGAAACACATGAGAAGTTATCTAATTCACAAAAGACAGAATTGGCCAATGCAAATGCAGATAATACCTCCTCAACCGCTTTTTGCGTAAAAAACAACGAAGTTTCAACAAAAGATTTGCTTGTATCTTCACGTTTTCCTATCTTAGATGATTATTCGTTCGTTCAGTCTGCACAAGATGCCTATCAGTCTGTATTACTATACGCTGGTGTTTCCAACCTGCGTGACCATATCGATGAACGTATTGTAAAAGAAACCCAGAAAGGCACTTACACATACACAGGCTCAAACGGAGGAACGAACGGACTGATCGATACACAAGCTGATGTGGAAGGATGGAGTGAATACGCATCCACTACCAGCGCACAGCAGGATAGTGACAAAGACGGGATACCGGACGAATGGGAAACAGCCAACGGACTGAATCCCAACGACAGTAGTGACGGAAACAAATATAACTTAAGCAAGGAATATACCAACCTTGAAGTCTATCTGAATAGTTTGGTAAATTCCTTATACCCAACCAATAACTAAATAGCTATGAACAAAAAAATCCTGATAGGGCTATGTGCCTTATTTATGCTCCCTTCTATTCAAGGGAATACAAATACTGACAATTCGTACAAAGAGAATATTACTCCCGACCGTTCAAAAGTTCCAGCCTTCCCGGGTGCCGACGGTGCAGGGAAATATACAACAGGAGGTGCCGGTGGAACAGTATACACTGTAACTTCACTGGCAGATGACGGTTCGGAAGGAACTTTCCGCTGGGCTATCAACAAAAAAGGCCCCGTACAATCGTTTTCGCAGTCAGCGGCATCATTGAATTGCAGAAACCTTTAAAACTCAGCAATGGAGATGTGACAATCGCAGGTCAAACAGCTCCCGGAGATGGCATCTGTCTGAAGAACTACACCTTTTCCATTCAAGCAGACAATGTGATTGTCCGCTTTATCCGTTCACGTATGGGAGCGGACATCAAGCAAAAAGGTGACGATGCAATGAACGGTACCAAATGAAACAGTAACATAATCATAGACCATTGCTCTCTGAGCTGGTGTACGGATGAATGTGCCACTTTCTATGATAACAGTCAATTCACCCTTCAATGGTGTATCATCAGCGAAAGCCTCGCCAACTCTATTCATGAGAAAGGAGCACATGGCTATGGTGGCATCTGGGGTGGACAAAAAGCATCCTTCCATCATAATCTGCTGGCACATCACACCAATCGTACTCCACGACTCTGCGGCAGCCGTTATACCGGCAAACCGGAAGAAGAAAAGGTGGAATTATTCAATAATGTAATCTACAATTATGGTAGTGACGGGGCTTATGCCGGTGAAGGCGGTTCGTACAACTTTCTCAATAATTACTATAAGCCGGGTCCCTATAGTGCTACCAAAGGTTCATACCGACGCCTGTTCACCGCTTATGCAGACGACGGCAAAAATCAAAATGAGGCAGGGGTACATGGAACCTTCCACTTCAAAGGAAACTTTATGGACGCCACCTGTCCCAGCCTGACTGACAAGCAGAAAGAAGCTCTTTATAAAGTCAATATGGATAATACATTTGGTCTGATCGTCAAGAACGACTTCGCACCGGAAAAAATTTTATTATCCAAAAAAGCATTTGATATAGCAGAGCATACTTCATTGCAACCGGCAAAGAAAGCCTATAAAGATGTACTGCAATTTGCCGGAGCTTCTCACCGCCGCGATGCCGTAGACCAACGAATCGTAGAAGAAACCCGCAAAGGGAATTACACTTATGAAGGGTCTCATGGAAGCACCAACGGAATGGTTGACCAACCGATAGATGTAGGAGGCTGGCCCGAATATAAATCCGAACCGACCCCAACCGACTCCGACGGAGATGGCATACCGGACGAATGGGAGAAAAAGTACAATCTGAATCCGAATGATCCAAGTGACGGCGCACAATATGGTTTGAGTAAAGAATACACCAATCTGGAGGTATATCTGAACGAGCTAGTGAATCATCTGTATCCTGCGGATTCTAAAAAATAAAACTAAAAGCCCGAATAAACAGTTATAAAAGATTAAGACGAGAGTACATTTCCCCATAAATCCTCGTCTTTATCCATTTTATGCCGGAAAAACAAAAAATACTATCGTAAAAACAAATATTACACATCCCACAAGCCCCAAAAACATAATTTTGCACCAGTAAGAACTCTAAGAGTGGACACACTCGAATATTAATAATCTAATATAAAAGAACAAAAGATGCCTAAAGGAATGAAAAACATGCGCACTTTGCTGCTAATGATTTTCGCAGCATTATCGCTCAGCGTATCAGCGCAGACTATTACCTTAAATGGTAATGTGAAAGACACAACCGGAGAACCGATTATCGGTGCTTCCATTGTAGAAAAAGGGAATACTACCAATGGTACAATTACTGACCTGGATGGAAATTTCTCTCTAAAAGTCCCTGCCAACGCCACTGTAGTTATTTCATATATTGGTATGAAAACGCAGGAAATCGCTATCAAAGGAAAAAGCAAGATTGATGTTACACTATCAGATGATGCAAAAGCGTTGGATGAAGTTGTAGTTATCGGTTATGGTACTGCCAAGCGTAAAGACATAACAGGATCAGTAGCATCCGTTAATTCAGAAACTTTAGCAGCCATTCCTGTAGCGTCTGCGACTGAAGCATTGCAAGGAAAAATGGCAGGTGTACAAATTACAACTACAGAGGGCTCTCCTGACGCACAAATGAGTATTCGCGTACGTGGAGGTGGTTCAATCACACAAAGTAACGAACCTCTCTTTATTGTAGACGGATTTCCAGTGGAAAGTATCTCAGATATTCCACCTACAGATATTGAATCAATCGATGTATTGAAAGACGCTTCTTCAACTGCTATCTACGGTGCACGTGGTGCTAATGGTGTAATTATTGTTACTACCAAGAGTGGTAAAGAAGGCAAAGTCAGTGTTAGCTACAATGCTTATTATGCGTGGAAAAAAGTGGCAAAAACATTAGATGTACTTTCCGCAAGCGATTATACCAAATGGCAGTATGAACTGGCTCAACTTACAAATAAGAATGATGATTATATCAAGTATTTTGGTAATTATCAAGACCTTGACATGTATGACAACGTAGCTACCAATGACTGGCAGGATTTAACTTTCGGACGTACCGGACATTCATTTAATCACAATCTAAGCATCAATGGTGGTAGCGATAAGTTCAAATATTCGTTCAGCTACTCTCATATTGATGATAAAGCTATCATGCAAATGTCTGACTATGCACGTGATAACCTCAATTTAAAATTGAATCACAAGCCACTGAAGAACGTTTCTTTAGATTTTTCAGCACGCTTTTCCAAAACCAAAATCAATGGTGGAGGTTCCAATGATGCCAACAGTTCATTGAACACGGACAAACGCCTGAAATATTCTTTGTTGTATACTCCATATCCTGTACCTGGTATCTCTGATGCACTCAATGCAGACGAAGAAGATGCCAATTCTCTATTGATTAATCCGTTAATCTCCCTAAGAGATAATGACACCCGCAAAGAACGTATCAACTATAACCTTGCCGGCTCTATCACTTGGGAAATAATCAAAGATTTAAAACTAAAAGCAGAAGTTGGTTATGACGATTATCGAAATAATGCAGACCGCTAT